>Ga0247825_10000147_pt1 | contig 40353 bp, 35 predicted proteins | sample 13C_Vanillin_Day_FD_194413 | JGI IMG/M metagenome (GOLD analysis project Ga0247825, IMG submission 194413) | Soil microbial communities from agricultural site in Penn Yan, New York, United States - 13C_Vanillin_Day48 | ecosystem: Environmental > Terrestrial > Soil > Agricultural land | place...
GTCCGTGCCTGGCGACGCTTCCCCCTCTCCGCGAACGGGCTCAGCGGAGGCCGCAGGAGGGGGCTCCTCGGCAGCCAGCGTTGCCAGCGGCAGCCCCAGAACAGCGATGAGCACAAGCGCTCTACGGATCAAGCGGAAAGCCTCCATCGCTGGGAAGCGGGTAGCGCGGCCGATAACATTGCTTCCGGTAGCTCCCACGGAAGCTCGCGCCGACATTGTAGACCCCCGCTGAATCGAAGGTGGGGTGGCCGCAGAAGCGGGTGCACTGCAAGAGCGCATTGCTGAGCGGGAACTCTCCTCCTTGCCACAGCTCGGTGCCGTAATACGCCTGATCCGAGACCGAGACCCCGAACGGCACCGTGAGCGAGAACGCGGTGGCAGCCCCGGCGATGACGACCTCGTACTCAAGGCGCAGGAGAAAGGGGAAGTCCCAGAGCAACCCAAGCTCATAGGACGACTGCGGTGCCTCCTGATGAGCCTCCGACAAGAGCTCCAGTGGCAGTGGATCGGGGCTCAGCTCCGTGCGGAAGACCACCGCGGCCGCACGCGGATCATCGGGCCGGCAAAAAGAGAACGCGTCACTCGGAGCAGCCGTGAGGACCTCATTGTTGAAGAAGGTGGCGACACCAAAATCCCCGACCTGAACGTTCTGCGAGATCGGTGTCCGCTCAGGGGACAGGAAGAGCAGCTCGGTCATACGGCCTGCCTGAGCGTCGGAGTACCTGTCGATGAAGTTCAAATACTGTGCGCGGGTGGGCAGGATGGGCAGGGCAGAGAAGCGAAAGGGCCCGAGATTCAAGTCGGGGGTGTCCGGCAACAATGGGCAGGAGCGTTGGGCCGCCGATGGGATCTGATCGAGATCATCCCCGAGCGGCGCAGGGCACCAGAGCACGAGATGCTTGAGCGATGAGCGTGTGACCGTATGGCCGAAGCTGTCGAACACGAAGGCACCACTGACCCGGGGCGAGCTCTTGTCACGCTCGGAGGGGAGGACTTGCAAGAGCGCCGTCTCGATGACGCCCGCGAGCTGCCCGGTCCCATCATCATGGTGCAGGGCCACGGAGAGGACCATGTCGCTTCCCTGAGCACGCACCTCGTCGATCGTCGTGCGGAAGCGGGTGGCGAGCTGGTTCGCAAAGCCCGGATCGCGCCAGTTGTCGATACAGATCTCCGGTGAGCCCGCGAGCAGGAGCCGCTGAATCTGCATCGCATGGTGTGGCGCGGAGATCGTCCGCGCACAGGGCCTCAGCAGAAAGCCCAGGACGGTGTTGGTGCGAATGGGGTTACGCAAGGCCGGGAAGGCAGCACGCACCTCCGGGTTCTTTCGTGCCAGCGCTACCGCCTGGAAGGTGCCTTTCGCGTCCGTCACCGTCGACTGGGCGCAGACAATGGACGCCGTCGAGGCCGCATCCGGCAGCTCCTCTCCCTGGAACACCGCTCGCGCCGACGTCTCGAGCGGAGCCCACCCCAGCGAGGTCAGCGCTCCAGGGCACGCAGCGGTGGACGCGTACCCGTATGGACTCTGCTCGAACGCCTCATCGAGATCGCCGTACTGCGGCTCGCTGATGCGGAAGGTGCGGCGCAACCCCAGCTCCTGCACCTCGTGATTGCGAAGGGTCGGGAACTGGTGCCGGGCGCGCCACTGCACCTGGGTGTTCCCTTCCTCGAAGACCCCGTAGACGACCAGGCTGCGATGGGAATGAGCCGGACCTGCGCCAATGATGTTGAGGTTCACCCGAGCGGGGAGAGTCAGCTCCCCATCGCGGTGGTAACGCAGGCGCACTCCGACCTGCCTGGGTACCTGCGCGACCTTGAGGCTGGTGCTGCCACAGCGAGCCTTGCTCCCACAATCCACGGGCACGTGGGTGTGCACCGTGGGGAGCTCGGAGATATGCGTCCAAGGAACTTCACCGTCGTCCGTGCGATAGGTGATCTCGATCTGGCTCTCGGCCCCGAGGCCCTGCTCAGCCCCGACGCGATAGAAGATGAAGAGCGTCTCCTCCTGCGAGAACCACGCCGCATCGGCGAGCGAGAAGCCGGCGTTGATGTCGACGATCGGCACCTTCTCGCACGCCGCGCACGAGACGAGCGCGAGGAGCACACCTATGCGGACCATGGCATCCCCTCAGGAGACGATCTCCGTGAACGATACCCTGCCCCCTGCCACCAACCGCTTCATCGCCGACACCAGCTCGTCGTGGCCCCGCCGAGCCATGCGGAACTGATCCGCCGAGGAGCTGAACGCCATGTTGGCGCGCACGGCGTTCTGCATGGACGGCGCGAGCTTGCTGATGAAGCTCTCTCGCCAGGCTGGATGCTGCACCGAGGACCAGCCCGCCAGCACCTTGACGTCCACCTCGAGCAGCATGTCCGCCTGGACGTCCTGGGGCAGCTTCAGGAGCATGTCCGGGTACAGGATGTCCTGGTACCAGGATGGGAAGGCGCCGCTCGATCGCTTGAGCATGCTCGTCAAGAGCGCCTGGCGATCCTCGGCACCGACATACGTGAAGAGGATGGACAGCGCTCCGGCCGCGTCGAACTCGTGTCCCCTGTCGCGGATGGCGTCCGGCGCCGACGTCGGAGGAGACGGCAGCGAACGGCCGGCCCGCGCGGCGTCCAGCGCCTCGAACAGATAGCCCTGCTCCTCGTTGGACATGCGATTGGACACCAACAGGTGGCTCGCGACCTTCAGCTGGAGCTCAGGCGAGAGCGTGCGCGCCACCTCGTGCTGGAAGTCCGCCGGCACCAGGGCAAAGAGGAGCGCCCCGTGGCGCGGAGTCAGGCTCTCGATCAGGTGCGCGATGCCGCTGCTCCCGAACTCCTCGCGAAGGCTCCGATAGCTCTCCGCATCCGCCTGCGAGAGCAGTGACGCGGAGATGGCATGCTGATTGAGCTTCCGGAAGAACTCCGCGTCAGAGGGGAGCTGCTGCTCATCCACATGCCGCAGGTACTCCGCGAACCCCACCTTGCGCACCGCGAGCGTCCCCTCCGACGAGAAGGCCGCGGACAGCTTGTCGCCGAAGAGGAAGATCGCCTTCGCCAGCAGCTCGAACTCTCCTGCCTTCAGCCAGTGGCGGAGGAGCGCCACAGCGACGCTCTTCTCGTTCGCCAGCTCGGCCTCGGTCATCCGAGCGGCCCACAGCCGCCGCTGCTCGGCGACGAACGCCGCCTCTTCGCGGTCCTCCGCAGACGCGCCGCCCGCCGCTGGGGGTCCGCCTGCTGCGCTCGAGGCCGCAACCCCCTCCAGTGCTGGCTTGTCGAGGGTGCCCGCGGCCATCTGCGCCAGCAGCGCCTTCTCCTCGAGCGACTCCTTCCCGAGACGGCGCAGAGCCCAGATGATGATCAACGCGGCCAGGGTTGTCAGCACCAGGGCGATCATCCACGCGAAGTGTGGCAACAGGCTCACCCACAGCTCGCGCAGCGCGACGCCCGACTCCCATGGGGCCGGCGGAGCGGGTGGCGGTAGAGGCTCGACCTTTGGCTCGGGGACAGGCTCCGGTTTAGGTGCGGGGGGCTCGCTCAGCGCGGGAGAGATCGGCGCGAGGACCTGAGCTCCCACGGTCACCTTGAGCCACCCCTTGGACAGGCGCTGCTCGAGCCGCCGGGCCAGCGCCTGGACATCCCGAGTGGCGACGGACTTCTCGTGAGCGAAGTCGCAGGAGGCCTCCGTGAGGTACTCCTGCGCCGGGACGCTGCCGGGACCTTCGGATTGACCAATCCCCGGCAGAGAGGACGTGCGTGGCATGTCCACCACCACATGGTCCCGGTAGGCGCATCCCTTGGAGACGCAGCGCTCGGGAGCGCAGTCGCGCACCAGCGCCAGGTCGAACTGATGCCCGAGAGCCCGCAGCTCCAGGAGCACAGGGGCTGGAATGTGCTTCTGGGGCACCGGGACGGCGCTCTGCTGGGCCAGGGCGCTGAACGGCAACGCGAGGAGCAGGGGGAGAACAAGGCTTCTCATCAGTAGATCCTCACGACCACACGGCGGTGCCGGGCCAGGCGCTCTTGAGAGCTCAGCCCCGAGAGCTGCTCCTCGGGCAGCGGCTTGGTATCGGCGTAGCCCTCAACACGAATGCGCGAGCGCGAGATCCCAGCCTCCTCGAGCCGCTGTCTCACCACGATGGCGCGCGCGCTGGAGAGCTCCCAGTTCGTGGCGAACAGTCCACCACTCACGATGGGGGTCGAGTCCGTGTGTCCCTCGACCGCGAAGGAGTACTTCATCGAGTAGGGCGCGAGCACCTGCAACATCGAGGTGACGGTCTGATCGAACTCAGGGCGGATCTGCGCCTTGCCCGAGTCGAAGACCAGCCCCGAGTTGAGCGAGAGCTCCAGGCCATCGGCGGTCACGACCGTGCGCACCAGCTCCTGCAGCTGCTTCTGCGCGATCTGCTCGTCGATCTCCTTTCGAATGGACTCGAGGCTCGCGGGGCTCTCGGCCCCGGAGATGCTCTTGACGATCTGCTGCATCCGCCCCTTGCTGAGGTTGGCCGCGGTGAGCAGCACCACGAAGAAGAGCAGCAGGTTGGTGATCAAGTCCGCGTAGCTGAGGAGCCAGCTCTCCTCATGTCCTTTCCGGCGCCGTACCATGGTCTATCCCGCCCTCGACTCCGCTCGCGGCATGCCTGCGCCGCGAGCGATGAGCTCGTTCGCGCTCTTCTCGCACCTCTCGAGGAGGCCCAGCCGGTCATCGAGCAGGCCGTTGAGGAACTGGCCGATAGGCCCGGCGATACCAGCGCCGAAGGCGACTCCATAGAGCGTGGCGAGCAGCGCGAGGGACATCGCGGCTCCGATGTTCAGGTTGTCCGCGCTCATGTTGCGGAAGAGCTGGATCATGCCGGTGATGGTGCCCACCATCCCGAACGCCGGCCCCAGCTTGGAGAGCATCTCCCAGTTGGTGATCGCCGGCTGCCAGCGGCTGATCTCCTCGTGCCGGAGCTCCAGGAACTCCTTGGCGCTGGCGGCCTCGGGCGCGCGATTCAAGATGAGGTCGACCAGATGCCGGATGGGCTCGAAGGTGCTCTTCTCGGCGAGCGCGAGCGCCTGGCCTCGCTTGCCCTCTCGCCACAGCGTGCAGAACTGCTCCCGCTCTTTCTCCATCGCCGACGTCTGCTGCCCGAAGACCTTCAGGCCTGGGATGATCTCTCGCAAGCAGAGGAGGGTGCGCAGCGCCGTCGTGGCGCTGGAGCTGACCAGCACCGCCGCCAATGAGCCCACCAGCACCATGACCAGGGCATGGGCGTCGAACGCGGAGATGACCTGGGCACCTCCGCGGTCCTTGAACCCGAACCACACGATGAACGCCAGGAGAACAAGGCCAATGATTTGCACGTGAGATCTCCTACTTTCCTTGCCGCTGGAGCTCTTCCAGCTTCTTGCGAACGTCTGGATCGCTCTCGATCGCCTCGACCTGCTCGTAGATCTCGATGGCCTTGTCGCGCTCCCCCATCATCAGGAGCAGCGACGCCTTCGCGCGCAGGAACTCGGGATGTGACTTGTAGCGTTGCAGCACCGCCTCGCACCACTCGAGCGCGAGGTGGTAGTTGCCACCCTTGACCGCCTCCTGCATCAGGGTGCGGGCGCGGGTGATGCTCACCTCTGGGGCGCCTTCATCGATTCGCAGCCCCCGCGAGCGATAGGCCTCGATGAGCGCCTTGTCCGCCTGAGTGGGGGGCGGTGGAACCACCCGAGTCGCCGGGATGGTCTTCACATCAGGGCTGCCGGCCCCGTGCTCGATGACGATGCGCTGTCCCGACGACAGCACCGGCACATCGACCTCGGTGATGAGGTTGCCGTTGTTCCACCGGACCTTCATCACCGTGGTGGAGCCAAAGCCGAGCGGCCGTGTCAGCGTCCCCTCCTCCTTGAGCGCCGGGTGTTTCTGTGGCTCGGGCTCGATGAGGTAGTAGGTGTAGTTACGCGCCGAGCAGGCCACGAGGAGAGGGAGGATGAGGACGATGAGTCGGCTCATGGAAGGAAGGGCAACAGAGAGACGTTCATGAGAGAGAAACCAACCCCCAGCCGGCCATTGGTGGAGGCGGAGAAGGTGATGCCGTAGTTGGACCTGGCGATGGGCACGCGGACCATGAAGACCCCCGTCAGCAGCGGGTCGAGGATCTCCACGTCCTCGCCAGCGATGCCGCGCACCAGACCGGTGGGCACGCTCATCAGGACCTTGGCGCCGACCGTGATGTTGAAGGCGCTGGGGATGACCCGGTAATAGGCTCCTCCCACACCGAGCACTGGGTCGAAGAGAGACAGCGAGAACCCGGAGAGGTTGGCGTTGGTATCCCCCCACTGGTCCACCCAATCGGTGGAGATGTGCTGTCCCGGATACACCGTCACGTCAAAGAAGGCGTGCGTGATGCTGTCGCCCCGGGCTCTGCGGTCGAGCTCCCGAACGAGCGAGAGGTTCCGGCGCGTCCGCGCCGCGCCAGTCATCGCCGCGTCGAAGTTCTCAGCGAGCAGGATACGGCTGTTGTGAAGATCAATGATCCGCAGCGACACGCCCTCGGCGGTCTCATCGAGCCAGATGGCCGTCCGCGCGGGCGCTGAGTTTCCTCGGCTCATCTCGTCCAGGCGGGTGATCTCGGCTGCCCCCAGGTTCATCGAGACCTGCTCGAGCTGGCCTTCCTGGACATAGGTGCGAGGCGCCATACAGGCCTCACAGGCGCGGAGCCCCGCGGCGCCAAAGACGCGCACCAACGTCGCCAGCGCCTCGGTCGGGTACCAGGTCCTGGTCTCCTCGAACGCGGGGTTGACGCTGACGACCATCGCCGGCAGGAGCTCCTTGACCCCGACGCCACCGTCCTCCAGCCGCAGGGCCAGGATCTCATCAAGACGTGAGAGGGCCTCGCGGCTCGCGTCGCGCTGGGCGAGGGCCACCGTGGGGAGCAATGCGCAGAGGAGAGCGAGGCGCGCTAGAAGCAAAACGTCACCTCCACACCCAGGGAGTGGAACTGGAGGATGCCAATATCCAGGTAGTCCCCGATGGCCGGGGCATTGTTCAGCGCAGGCAGCGATTCCAGGTAGACCCCTACGCCGATCCGGTTCTTGACGCGGAGATCGAGCCCCAGCTGGAGCGCGCCAAACGTCGCGTCCGGCCCCCCGCCCGTGAGCAGCGCCAGGAGATCATCCAGATCCGGGACCTGGTCTTGAAAGGCAAGCGCGGCCGGTCCATGGATGGAGATCACCGAACCGCCGACAAACGCGTAGAGATCAGGCCCTGTCAGAGAGCTCGTGGTGCCAGAGATCAGGCGGGAGAGACGCCCTTGCGCCATCCAGGCGGTATGGAGCTGAGGCGTCCAGCTGAAACCCACCAGGAAGCTTCCCGTCCACGCGCGCGCCTGGGTGAGCGAGCCCTCGACGCCCGCCTGGAGCCAGGGCATTGGCGCCGCCCTCACTTGACCTGATCCCGTGGCGTAGGTGCGTACACCGATCCGGATGGGCACCTGGTACAGACTGCGCCCCTGCAGCGCATTGACATACTCCTGACGCGCCTCCGCTGCGCTCTTCAGGCGGTCTCCGGTGCGCAGCAGGGCTGGTGAGGAGGTCGAGGTGGAGAGCGTCTTCGCATAGATGATGGGCAACGCCGGCTCGAGGCTGGTGATGCGCGCGCGCAGCACCAACGCGGCGCCTTCGATCTCGAAGTCGAGGAAGATGGCGTGACGGCTCCCCGAGAGGGTCCCTGCCTTGGAGAGGGCCTCCGGCTCATCGACCCCGCGCGACACGATGGTGCCTGTTGCGCCCGAGTGCACCACCACGGAGGTGCACTGTGGGCAGTGCGTGAGCGCGACCCGGGTGCGCGGGTTCTTCACGATGAGGGACGCGAAGTGATTCTCGATGAGGGCCTGCATCCCGCTGCCGAAACCAACCGGCACGCTGACGTCGGCGAGCACCAGTGGTGTCTCGAGGGCAAACACGGGTTGCTCGGTCCAACCAAAGACGAGCTCGTCGAGCAGATCGTAGGCCTGGAGCTGGATCTGCGCCGCGATCTCCCCGCGCAAGGTCTCCAGCTGGGCTCGCTGGGCGTCCGTGAGCGGCGACTCCTCCGCCACGACGGCTGCCGGTAGCAAGGCGAGGATCAGGCTCAGGAAGGCGGGCCTCACTGGAGCCACCTCCACTCGCCCCGCGCGCACAGCCCGGCATGGAGCTGGGTCTCTCGCGGGTCGACGATCATGACCCCCAGGAAGACGTCCCGCTCCGTGAGCACACCCTGGGCGAAGTAGCGCTCGCAGGCCAGCGGGTAGGCCTGCTGCGGGGGCAGCTTCCACAGGACCGCGATGTCACCGGCCGCGAGCACCGGCACCCGGTCCGAGACCTTGCGGCCCCGCTCGACGAGATCCGTCTTCGCGGCCACGGAGATCTTCGCCGCCACCGCCGGCTCCGGATAGAAGGCGTCCACGTGCCAGGTGAGCTCACCCGCCTCGAGGGCGCTCGCCGTCTGGGTGATGTCACCCACCTTCTGGCGAAGTGCGGACAGGACCGCCTCATCCCGGGCCGGCCGCTCACCGATGCGCAGGAAGCGCCGCGAACAGGCGAGCGCATCCGTGACAGCCCACGAACCTCGGGCTGGTGGCTCAGGGACCTGCCCCGGAAAGCGCTCGTGAGCCTCGGCCTGGCTGAGGCGAGTGCACTCGAGGTTCCGGGCTTCTTCTTTGCTCTGAAAGATCCCAGGAGATGGATCGTGGACCCGTCCCATGAAGGCGGGCAGAGGCATCAGGAGCAGAATCAGAAGGGTCTCCATGGGTGTCTCTACTTGGAAGGCAGGCTCTCCTGGCCTCGGGGCGGCTCCTCGAAGCCGCGCATCACCCATGAGCGCATGTGTGCATTGAACGCGAGCTGACTGAGCTGCCGGTGGAAGTCTCGCGAGAAGTCCTTCTTGGGCGCGTCGCCCGTGAGCTCCTCCTCGTCGGAGCGAACGAGCAGATCCAGCGCGCTGTTCACCGCCCAGACGCCGATGCCGTTGTACCGAATGAAGCGCCCTTGCAGGGTATCCGAGGCGAGCTGAAAGCCGCTGGAGTCCCGAATGGTCACATCCTGCGCGAACGTGAACTCGGAGATGGAGGGGACGAGCGTGAGCGTCAGCCCCGACACGACTCCCATGAGCGCGCTGCTCTCCTCGTGCACCAGCCGCGCTCTCAGATCGATGATCAGATCAGCCTTCGGCCCGTCTTGCTCGCCACGGGCCGACATGCCTGCGCGAGGGACCTCGACCTCGACCTGGGCGCCCTGCTTCGTGAAGAGCGAACGGACGTTGCGGCAGAGCTGATCGGCGTCACCCGGCTCGAGGTAGTCACCAGGGATGCAGCGCACCAGCATGCGTTGCCCTTCAAAGTTGGCGATCCGCGGATCCACGACCACCGGGCGCTGCAGCGAGACGAGGGGCTGGTAGACCGTCACGCAGCCCGAAGACAGCATGGCGAGGAGCCATGGCGCGCAGGCGCGGAGCCACCCACGAACAGGGTGCTGGCTGCTGAGCGGGCGAGAGGGCACGCGCCACCCCCACGCAAAAATCGCGCCAACCTGCCGTAATAGAGCCATGGATTGCCTTGCGCGTCCCTAGAGCTGGGAGAGAACCGCGACACCCGTGTCCTGGTTCAAGCCGTCAGGGGCCATTCTCCTCGACGGAGGAGGATTCTGCCAGAGACCGGGAACACAGGAACCGCTCTAGCAAGGAGGGGCTCGCTCCGTCACTCGGAGGCGCGGACCTGCTCCACGAAGTGCTGCGCCGCCGTGGGCGCCACCCTGTGCGTGCGCGCCAGATCCCTCGCGATGGCCTCGGGCTCATCCCCCGTGCGCAGCAGCATCCTCACGTTGTGCTCGAAGGGGCCCAGGATGCGCTGCGCCTCGTCCCCCTCCGCCAGCTCCACCCGCGGCGCCTCCCGCGGGCGCACCTCCCCCAGCTCGCTGCGCGCTCGTACGTAGGCGATCAGGTTCCCGGCCAGGAAGTACCAGGTCAGGAAGAACGAGATCAGCCCCCACCATCCCAGCGTCACGTTCCTCAAGGTGTGATGCCAGAAGGCCCGGTCCAGGCAGCTCCGGCAGAGCTGCCCCTGCGTTGCGTACTCGCGGCGCATCACCAACATCCCCACGTTGTGATGCAGCTCTACATAGGCGGAAGGCTCGGGACGAAGACAGGAATCACATCGCATGCCCGAGAACCATAACCCACTTCATCCATTGCCACCCTACACTCCTGCCGCACCCGCTCCCCTCTCCTTGGAGGCCTCATGCATCGCAGCCGTTTCTGTGCCCTCGTCATTGACTGCAAGGTGGATGATATCGACGCCGCCGCCACCTTCTGGAGCCGAGCGTTCGGCAGGTCCGTGGTCCCCCCCTCTGCTGAGAGCGGCAACTACCGCGAGCTCTCCACCACCCGCGACGAGCCCATCATCCTCCTCCAGAAAGTGGACCACGACAGCCGCGTCCACCTCGACATCGAGACCGATGACCTCGACGCCGAGGTGACGCGCCTCGAGGCGCTCGGCGCCAAGCGCATCGCCTTCGTCCGGCAGCGCTGGTGGGTCCTCGAGGCTCCGACCGGCCACCGCTTCTGCGTCGTCCGTCCCCAGCGTGGCCCTCTCGAGCCCGGCAGCTCTAACTCCTGGGACTCCGGGGCAGCCACACCATGAAGGTCGTCCCCTCCCCGGCCACGGACCGCGCCTCGAGGCGCCCCCTGTGCGCCGCCACGATCTGCCGCGAGATGAAGAGCCCCAACCCCAGGCTCCCTCCGGCGCGAGCCCTCGTCTCACGGCCTCGTTGGAAGGGCTCGAACAGCATCGGGAGCTGATCAGCGGGGATGGGTGCGCCCTCGTTGTGCACCGCGAAGAGCACCCCATCTCCTTCTCCTCGCACCACCGCCCGCACCGCCGTGTCCCCTGGGCTGTGCTGCACCGCGTTCCCCATCAGGTTCGCCATCACCTGGGCCAACCGATCTGGATCCGCGCTCACCCTCTCCTCCGTCTCCACGCGCAGCTCCAGGCAGCGCTCGGGGGACGCCGACTGGATCTCCTCCACCACCTGCCGCGCCAGCTCGCCGGGCGCCACCGGCCGCGGGCTCACCGGGATGCCCCCTACCCGCGCCTGCGTGAAGTCCAGCAGATCCCGGATCAGCCGGTGCGCCCGATCCGCCGCCGAGTAGATGCGCGCGGCTGCCTTCGCGGTCCGCTCGTCCAGCTCCTCACGCTTGATGAGCGAGGAGGCCGACAGCGAGATCGCGTTCAGGGGGTTGCGCAGATCATGGCTGACGATGGCCACCACGTCCTCGCGCACCCGCACCGCCTCCCGCGCCTCCTGATACAGCCGTGCGTTGTCGATCGCGATCGCGGCCCGATCCGCCACCCCCTGCGCCACCGCCACCACCGACGGCCGCGTCATCCGCCCCGGCACCGTGGAGGACAGGTTGATCACCCCCAGGGTCCGGCCCCGAGCCTTCAGCGGCAGGATGACCGCCGAGCGCGGCCTCAGCGCCTCCAGCGCGGCCAGATGCTCCTCGCTCTGCGCCGCCATCCTCAGCCACTCGGGGGTGATCTCAGTGACCTCCGGCCGCCCCGTCTCAAGCACCCGGGCCGAGGGGCTCTGAGAGCCCAGCTTGGGTGGATAGAGCATGGCACGCCGGATGAACTCCTCACACGCTGGATCCCTCGCCAGCATCACCAGCCTGTGCAGCTGCCCATCCTCGCCCAGCAGATCCACCATGCAGTAGTCCGCCAGGTGCTTCACCGCCAGCGAGGCAATGCTCCTCAGCGTCGTGTCCATATCCAGCGACTGCGACAGCACCACCCCCACCTCGATAAGCAGCGCCTGCGCCGCCTCCACCTGCTTGCGCTCGGTGATGTCCGTGGAGATCCCTCCCAACGCAGGCTTCTGGCCGACTCCTCCCGGAATGGGGAACTTCACGGACAGGAAGGTGTGCTGCCCGTCCTCCGCCATGGCGGCCTCCTCGGCCGCTACGGGCTCGCCCCGCTCGATCACCTGGCGATCCACGGCCTCGTGCTGGGCGGCCATCTCGGGCGGCCACAGCTCCGCGCTCCTCTTGCCGATCAGCTCCTGCCGCTGGCGGCCGAGCAAGTGCTCCAGGAAGCGGTTGACGAGCAGGAGGTGTCCCTGCTCGTCCTTGACGTAGATGGCCGCTGGCGCGTGGTCCACGATGGCCTGGAGCCGCGCCTCGCTCAGGCGCAGCTGCTCCATCAGCTGGGCCTGGATGATCAGCGCCGTGGCCCGCTGGGCAATGGTGCGCAGCAGCTGCTTGTCGTCATCCGAGAAGTCATAAGCCGTGCGCGAGCCCATGTGGGCCACGCCGATCACCTGGCCCTCGTGGATGAGCGGCACTCCGTAGAGGGCATGGATGCCCTTGCCGCGCAGGAAGGGGCTGCGCACCAGCGGATCCACCGACGCGTCCCGCAGCAGGAGCGGCTCGCGCTGGGCGGCCACCGTGCCCGCGAACCCTTCTCCCACCCGCACGGAGTAGCCCGCGAGCATCTCTTCCTCGAGCCCGATGGCCGCCCGGATGCGCAGCTCGTCCCGCTCGTCCCGGAGGAGGATCGCCACCGAGTCCACGGCCGCCACCGTCTCCAAGAGCACGGTCATCAACTGCGGAAGGAAGGTGTCCAGCTCTCCAGTGCCCAGCGCCGCCGAGGAGACTCGATCCAGTGCCCGCAGGGTGCGCTCGCGGGCCTCCGCGAACCGCGCGGCCGAGGCGGAGATGACCCTGGCGATGGCCTGATCCAGCTGCCGCACCTCTCGCACGGGGATGAGCCCACCTACCTCCTGCTCCCACAGCTCCAGGACGGTGTCGCGCAGGGCGCTCAGCTCCTCGGTGGCCATGCGCACGTCATACCCCTCGTCCAGCCGCTCCAGGGCATGCCTGTCTGGAAGGTCCAGGAGCATCTCCACGTCACACGTGTCCAGGTGCTGGAGCATCGAGGCGATGCGCTCGAGGATCTGCGGGATATGGTCGCGCAGCAGCGCGCCGCGCAGACGCTCGGCCGCCGGAGAGCTCCGGGCACGGAGCTCCCACTGTCGCAGAATGGCTTGGAGACGTGACTGGATGAAATCACTCAGCCGGTTGCCCGCTCGATCCGTCTCGGCACCGCGCTCGCCCATACGACAATGTAGAGCGCCCTAGCGCCTTCGCTGGATACCACCCCGGGAGGAGACCCGCCGGGCAACCGGCTGATTCGCCTGCTCCAACCCCACGAGGTCCCGAGCTCAAGCCGGGGGCTCAAAGAGGGCCGCCACCGCGCCCGCGGGATCCTCGATGACGCACATGCGCCCCATGCCGCCCAGGGAACGGATGGGCTGGCGGATCTTGCCGCCTTGCTGCTCCACCCGCTCCACACTGCGCTCCAGGTTCTCCACGGTGATGTAGATGAGCCAGACGGGAGGAAGGCCCGCGTTCGAGCCGCGCGCGTGGCACACGCCAGAGACGGGCTCGTCCGTCCCAGGGGTGAGCATCACGTAGTCGTCGTAGCCGCCCATGTCCAACGGGCTCGCCTTCCAGCCCACTACCTCCCGGTAGAAGTCCTTCACCTTCCCCGCGTCCGGGACAGTGAGATCCATCCAACCCACCGTCCCTGGCTGCAGCCTCTTCTTCTCTTCACTCATGTCGGTGTCCCCTCTCGTGGCCACTCTAGTGCTACGGTGCCCTCCGTGGCGCGCGAAGAGTCCATTGCAGAGCGGGTCGACCGGCTGGAGCTGCCGTTCAACGAGTTCGGCGTCGATCCGTATGGCATCTCCAAGAAGCACCTCGTCCTGGCGTCCTCCGCCATGGCCTTCCTCTACCGGTACTACTTCCGGGTGAGGTGCTACGGCATCGAGCACGTGCCCAAGCGCGGGCGGGCCATGCTGGTGGGGAACCACTCGGGAGGCTATGCGGTGGATGGGGCCATGGTCGTCACCTCCATGTTCCTGGAGATGAACCCACCCCGGCTGGCCCAGGCCATGGCCGAGAAGTTCCTCAACAAGTTCCCCATTGCCTCGCTCTGGACGAACCGCACCGGCCAGTTCACCGGCCTGCCCGAGCACGCCCACCGGCTGCTGGAGGATGACCGGCTCCTCATGATCTTCCCCGAGGGCGCCCGGGGCACCGCCAAGCTCTACCGTGAGCGCTACTCGCTGGTGGACTTCGGCACCGGCTTCATCCGCCTGGCGCTTCAGACGCGCACCCCCATCGTCCCCGTGGGCATCCTCGGTGGCGGTACGGCCGTGCCCACCGTCGCCAACCTCTACCGGCTGGGGCGCCTGTTCGGCGTGCCCTACATCCCCGTCACCCCTTACCTGCTCCCTCTGCCACTGCCCGCTCCCGTGGAGCTCCACTATGGCGAGCCGCTCACCTTCACCGGCACCGGTGACGAGGATGACGACGTCATCACCGGCTACGTGGAGCAGGTGAAGTCGAGCATCGCCGGGCTCATCGAGCACGGGCGCGAGCTGCGGCACCGGAGGCGGGAATCATGAGGGTGCTCATCCTCGGCATCGCCGGCGGCATTGCCCGGAGGCTGGCCACGCGGCTGCTCGAGGCGGGGCACGAGGTGCTCGGTCTCGACGTGCGCCCGTGGTCCAGCGCGCCAGAAGGCATCGAGCTCCACCAGGTGGACGTGCGCAAGCGCGCCGCGGAGGACGTCTTCCGCCGCCGCCGCCCCGATGCCGTCATCCACATGGCCACCGTCACCGCCCTCAGCGTGCGCGGCGGGGAGCGCGGCCGCATCAACCTGGATGGCACCAAGGCCGTCTTCGACCACTGCCGCGACTACGGCGTGAAGCAGGTGCTCTTCGTCGGCCGCCATACCTTCTACGGAGCCGCGCCGGACTCACCCCTCTACCACACAGAGGACGAGCCCCCCCGCGCCCTGGAGAAGGTGCCCGAGCTGGCCGATCTCGTAGCCGCCGATCTCTACGCCGCCACGGCCCTGTGGCGCATGCCGGAGATGATCACCGCTGTGCTGCGCCTGGTCTACACGCTGGGCGCCCCCGGCACCGGCACGCTGGCCAGCTTCCTGCGCGGCAAGCGCGTGCCGATGGTGCTCGGCTACGATCCGCTGTTCCATATGCTCCAGGAGGAGGATGTCATCACCGCGCTCCAGCTCGCCCTGGAGAAGCGCGTACGAGGCATCTTCAACGTGGCAGGCCCGCCGCCCGTCCCGTTCTCCGTCATCATCCGCGAGACAGGCCGCACGCCCGTGCCACTGCCCGAGCCCCTTCTGGCGCGGCTCCTGGGGCGCTTCGGCTTCCCCCGGCTCTCTCAGGGCACGCTGTCTCACATCAAGTACCCCATCGTCGTGGACGCCCAGCGCTTCCGCGAGGCCACCGGCTTCCGCTACGCCCACGACGAGGGCCGCATCATCCGCATCTTCCGCGAGTCCTCCCCGGCTCCCGGCGCTGAGTGGTGAGGCCTGAGGGACACTTGGCAGCACCCGTTCGCGCGGCGAAGATCGCCCGCTCTCGGCAACACTCACGGAGAGCGTGATGATTCAGGATCCGGCGGGCCTCCTACAGCGCATCCCAGAGCTGAAGCCTCTGTGCGAGGACCCCGGAGTGCTCCGCGCGGTGGAGCAGGGTGATCCCTTCCGGCTGTACCGCGCGCTGCGCTGGGCCCGGTGGCTGGGGCGCCTGCGCTCGCACCGGGAGGCGATCGACGCGCTGCTGGGCCACCGGCGGCTCTTCGCCCGTCCCCTCAAGGGCAACCCGTGGCTGGGGACCGTGAACGGCTTTGGGGCCACGCTGCTCGGCGACGCGGAGCCCGACTCCCATGATGGCACGCACATCGCCACCCACTATGTGGTCGCGCTCTTCGCCATCCCGCTGCTGCCGCTGGGGGCCTACGTGGTGCGTCGCGGTGATGGCAGCACCTCGCTCAGCCGCTCGTGGGCCCTCTTCGCGCGCGTGCCGCTGGGCACCCTTCCCTGGCTGTGGAGCCGTGCCCTGGCGCTCGGGGTGATGGCGCTGGTGGCGTTCGGCGCCGTGCAGACCTTCCGGGACTCGCGCCAGGACAAGTCCGCCCAGGCAGGGCCGCTCCTGGAGCAGTCCGCGCGGATGACGGGCTGGGAGGAGGATGGAGTGCACAGCACAGTCAGCGAGGCCATTGCCACATGGACACCGTGAATCCGCAGAGCCCTGCCCGGCGCGCGCTCCTGACGCTTGTCCTGTGGGCAGGCTTCTGGCTGCTGGGAGCAGGGGTGGTCGCCGCGCTGGTGTGGGTACCCGTTGCCGAGAGCCTCTACTCTGGAGGCATCGGTGGCGCCGGGATCTTCGCCGCCGCGGGCGCACTCACGGTGCTGTGGGCGCTGCGGCCACGCTGGGCTCTCCGGCGGCGACGGCGCAACGATGCCGAGTTCCTGTCCCGAGAGCGCTTCCCGGCGTTGTTCGCCCTGGTCGAGGACGTGGCCCAGCGCGTAGGCACGCGGCTGCCGATCAAGGTGTACCTGGATGACCGGGTCACCGCGTTCATCACCATCGAGCGGCGCTGGTGGGGACTGCGGCGTGAGGCCATCGTGGGCGTGGGCTTCCCGCTGTTCGCCCTGCTCTCGCGCAAGGAGCTGGCCTCCGTGCTGGCGCACGAGTTCGGCCACCATGCGGGGGGCGACCTGACGCTCGGCCCTTGGGTGTACCGCACCCGGTTCTCCATTGCCTCGGCGGTGGACAGCCTGGAGGACTCGGCCTTCTTCCTCGATGTGCCCTTCCGCCTCTATGGCCAGCTCTTCCTCCGGGTGTCCGGGGCCGTGTCGCGCCAGCAGGAGCTGGCCGCGGATGCGCTGGCGGCCCGGACGTGCGGGCCGGAGGCCACCGCTCAGGCTCTGCACAAGGCGCACGTCCTGGCACCACTCTGGAGCGCCTACCTCCACCACGACGCGATCCCCATCATCGAGAAGAGCGTGCGTGTCCCTCTGCTGCAGGGGTTCCGCGCCTTCCTCCGGGAGAGGCCCTGGCGCGCGCAGATCCAGCACGACATCGACGAGGAGGCCCGCCGTCCTCCCTCGCCCTGGGACTCGCACCCGCCGTTCGATGAGCGGCTGCGCTCGCTCGGGCACGAGGGCCATCGCGAGGGCGAGCCCCTACCGCTGAAGGAGCTGGAGACGGGCGGGTGTCTCGATCTGCTGGGCGGCGAGGCGAGCGCCGAGGAGCTCTTCTACGAGCAGAAGACCCGCGGCAGCCTGGTCTCCCTGCGGTGGGAAGAGCTGGGCGAGAAGGTTGTCCTGCCAGAGATCGCCAGGCACCTCACGGGTGGCGCCCTGGATCCGCGCCGGACACCGCTGAGCGCACTGCCGGAGCTGCTGCGCGAAGGCCCCAGGCTCTGGGACCGCGTGCGGGAGCAGGGGCTCGACATCCTCTCCCCCGAGGCCAAGCGCGTGCGAGCCCGTCTGCTGCTGGTGCAGTGGCTCGCCGCGGCCCTGGCGGAGCGGGGCTTCGTGCCGGATCTCCGTCCAGGCCAGCAGCTCCGGCTGCAGCATGAAGGCCACTTCGTGGAGCCGGCCTCCGTGGTGGACTGGCTCATTCGAGGGGTGTGGACGGAGGAGCAGTACCGCGCCTGGAGCAGCCTGATCGAGCAGCTCTGAGCCGCGGCCCGGTGAGGCACAGGCTGGTGATCACGGTCAGCAGCGGGCACACTCCCGCGCACCCATGGACCGCTCTCTCTTCATCGTCCCGCGCTGGGCCGGCAGGCCGGATACCGACTACTACTCCTGGCTCGAGGCCCAGGTCCGCGAGGCCCGGCAGGGCATCACCTCCGTCCGCACGCTCGCCATGCCCAACCCCTCCCAGCCCACCATCGATGGCTGGGTAGGCGTGCTCGACAGGGTCCTGGGCCCTGCTCCCGCGCCCTCCACCGTCCTCATGGGCCACAGCGTCGGGTGTCAGACCGTCATCCGCTACCTGGCCACGCTGCCTCCGGGCCAGATCATCGATGGCGCGATGCTCGTGGCAGCCTGGTGGGATGTGGACAAGCCCTGGGAGAGCATCGTCCCCTGGATCGAGACACCCGTGGATCTCGCCCGGGTGCGCGCCGCGGCCCGCCGCTTCGTCGTGCTGCTGTCCGACAATGATCCGTTCACCGCGGACCACGCGGGCAATCGCCGCCTGTGGGAAGAGCGGCTCGGTGCGGAGGTCGTCCTCGCTCCGGGTGCGCGCCACTTCAACAACCCACGAGAGCCCGCCGTGCTGGAGACCCTCCTCTCCCGCTTCGGCTCCGCGGCCTCCTCTCGGAGCTGATCCGCGTCCTTCTCCACCCGGGAAGGGCTGATCTTCCCATCCCCCCGCAGTAACGCTCGTTCATCACCCTATGTCGGTGCTCCTCCCGATCCATCCCATCCACGCGGATGGCTTGGGTGTACTTTTCTATTGCTGCTGTTTTACAGCTGAGTATACTTTTTCCAGCTCTGCTGCTTTTTCACGTAATTCAGCGCATCCAAGGGGCTGCCCGATGAACTCAATGACCCTACATAAGGCAGTTTTGCTGGTGGCCGCGCTGGTCACAGTCTCCTGTGGGATGGAGGGTGACGGGCAGCTCCTGAAGGGCGAGGGAACCACCAGGAGCACCCCGCAGCAGATCAACAGCACGGACAAGGTGCTGATCCTGGGCAGCACGATCAGCGGTGAGCTCGACAGCCGAGAGGCCCAGGCGGTGGCCGCCAACGCTCCCGGCGTGGAGATCGACATCGTCACCCCGGCGCAGTGGGCGCTGATGACGGCCGAGCAGTTCATGGCCTATCGCGCCATCATCCTGGGTGATGCGAGCTGCCAGAGCGGCGAGGCGGCGTTCCAGGCGGCGATCGCCAACCGCGCCACGTGGGGCTCCATCGTGGACGGGAATGTGGCCGTCCTCGGCACGGACCCGGTCACCAACCACACGCCGCTCCTGGTGGAGAACTCGATCCGGTTCGTGCTGGACTCGATGCAGGGGCGCACCGGCATGTACATCTCGCTGGGCTGCGCGTACCAGAGCGCCCCGGCTGGCACGACGGTGACGCTGCTCGAGCCGTTCGGCACCTTCAAGATCCAGGGCGTGACGGGCTGCGCCGACAGCGCGCACATGTTCCGGATGAGGCCGAACTTCATCTCCGCGGGCGTGTCGGACGACTCGCTCGTGGGCGGCGGGTGCGCGGCGCGCTCGGTGTTCACCTCCTACCCGGACCGCAACTTCTCGTACGCAGCCATCGCGCGGCACGCCAGCGGTAGTGCGGTCCCGGGTGAGCAGCTCTACTCGGACTTCCTCGTGGAGCCCGAGGTGGAGACGTACATCGCGGGCGCACCCTATGTGCTGGTGCGAGGCGCCGCGAACGAGGGTGCAGGGTGCGGCCTCGGGGACTGGAGCCCTTCGGGCGAGGAGTGCGACATGGGGGATGGCCTCAACGGCCAGCCCGCCAGCGAGGGCCAGGATCCCCTGACGACGTGCTCGTTCGCGTGCCACTTCAACTGGTGCGGCGATGGCGTGGTGAGCCCGGAGTTCGGCGAAGAGTGCGATAACGGCATCTACAACGGCCGCAGCTGGGATGCCTCGGGCAACATCGGCACGTGCACGGCCTCCTGCAAGCTGCCTCAGCTCATCCCGTCGCCCCCGCGGCTGCCGCCGGTGGCGCGCTGCCAGAGCGTGACCGCAGTGGCCGAGTACACCTGCGGCATGGCGGCGGGCATCGACAGCGGCTCGTATGATCCGGACAACGATCTGGTGGGCTGCACGCAGAGCCCCGCCGGCCCGTACGCCATTGGCGACACGGCGGTGACGTTGACGTGCACGGATCAGCAGGGCCAGTCTTCCTCGTGCACGGGCGTGGTGACGGTGCTGGACCGCGTCAAGCCCGTGGTGACGCTCTCGGGCGCGGCCTCTCAGTCCCTGGAGTGCGACCTGAATGCCCTGTACGCGGACCCCGGCGCCACCTCGAGCGATCTGTGCTCGGGCCCGGTATCTGTCCTCACCAGCGGCACGGTGGCCATGTCACCCATCGGTGCGCATACGCTGACCTATACCGCGACGGACTCGGCGGGCAACACGGACACCGTCACGCGCAACGTCGCCGTGGTAGACACGCTGCCGCCTACCGTGACGATCATCGGGCCCACGACGCAGGTGGTGGAGTGCAACGATCCGGCCTACACGGATCCGGGCGCCACGGCCGTCGATCAGTGTGACGGGGTGCTGCCGGTGGAGATCGTCAACCCGGCGAGCCTGGCCGCGCCGGGCACCTACGCCGTCCGCTACAAGTCCGCGGATCCCACGGGCAACGTGGGGCTGTCGGCCACCCAGCGCACGGTGACGGTGCGCGACACGCTGGCGCCGCAGATCCAGGTGCGCCCCGGGCCGTCCACCCTCCAGTGCAACGGCACGCCCTACCTGGATCCGGGCGCCACGGCCTCGGATACCTGCCAGGGAGATCTGAGCTCGCGCGTCACCAGCACGAGCAACCTCGATCAGACGCGCTCCGGCCAGTACTCGGTCACCTACCGGGTGGAGGACGCCTCGGGCAACGTGGCCACCGCGGTGCGCCAGCTCACGGTGGGCCCATGCTCCACCTGCGTCAACCTGCGCTTGAATGACTACAACCTGTTCGTGCTGGAGAACTACACCGGAGGCTACGACGTGGTGGGCAAGGTGGCCGCTGGCGGCAACATCAGCATGCAGAGCTTCTCGGTGGGCCAAGGGGTGCCGGCCAGCAACAGCGCCAACATGCTGGTGGCGGGTGGCAACCTGACGCTCGCGAATGGGACAGTGTGGGGCGACGCCTGGTACGGGGGCAGCTACAGCGCCAACCAGGGCGTGTCCTATCCCCGGGGCCGCGTTGCGCGTGGCACGCCCATCGACTTCGCGGCCCGCTTCGCCGAGCTGCGGAGCCAGTCGGCGCAGTTGGCGGCCATGCCCGCAAACGGCTCGACGCGGCGCGAGAGCTGGGGCGGCATCTATATGAGCGGCACGAGCTCCAACGTGAACGTGTTCGACGTGAGCGCCAGCGCGTTCACCGGTGCGGCGCTGTGGTCCATCCATGCGCCCGCCGGCTCCTTCGTGGTGGTGAACATCCGCGGAGCCTCGGCCAGGTTCAGCAACTTCGGCATCCAGTTCAGCGGCGGCATCAACCAGCACGGCGTGCTGTTCAACTTCGTGGACACCACCACCATCACCGCCTCGAGCTTCGGCTTCTGGGGCACGGTGCTGGCGCCCTACGCTCAAGTGAACTTCAACAACGGCAGCTTCGATGGCGGCTTCTACGCGAAGTCGTTCTCCGGCAGCGCCGAGGGCCACATCAACCCGCTGAACGACCGCGACATCTGCCAGTGAGCGGGCTCGGAGGGGGCTCCCTTCACTCCCCGCTCCGCTTGCTCAGGAGGCGTTGAACCCGAGGGCGCGCCGCCCACTCCCGGTCGATGAGGGCGTGGATGAACGTGTCGCACCACTCGCCCTTGAGGAACACGTTCTCCCGGAAGTGCGCCTCCAGCCGGAAACCGAGCTTCCGGAGCACTCCCACCGAGCCCTCGTTGCGAGGATCGCAGTCCGCCCACACCCGGTGCAGGCCCAGGGTGCCGAAGCCAAAGTCCAGAATCGCCTCGGCGGCCTCGGTGATGTAGCCCTTCCTCCACTGGGAGCGATCGAGGATGTACCAGATCGCTCCCTCGCGCTGCTCGAGGTCCTCCACCTTCAGCCCACAGCGGCCGATGAGGCGCCCATCCTCCCGAAGCACCACTGCCAGATCATAGGTGCCCCGGGGGGACTCCAGGGCCGAGGCGATGGACTTCTCGATGCGCTTCCGGCTCTCCTCGGGCGTCTGGACTTCGTACGAGCCGTAGCGGACGACCTCAGGGTCGGACTCGTACGGCCAGGTGGCGTGCCAGTCGTCCACTACGAACTCGCGCAGGCGCAACCGAGGGGTAAGCAGTTCCATGGTCTCAGGGGATCTCGTTCACCCGCGCGAAGCCGACGAAGTAGTCCGCGCCGCCGGGGCTCGTAGCGTAGACGATGAACTCGTTGGCCGGGGAATTTCCATTGTTGGCCTGGAGCCACTGCCACTGGCCCGTGGTGGTGCTGTAGGCATTGCACGAGGTGTTGCCGCCATTGCCCGTGCCGATGCACACCTGACCCGAGTTCACCCAGACGTAGGCGCCGGCCTGAGCGCGAGCGGGACCATTGACCGTGCACGAGGCGCTACCGGGGAACACCTGGAGCACACCGTTGCCGGGCGCCTGGGTGATGACGTGGAGCATCCTGACGCCGCCCGGGAGCGTCGAAGGCTCGAGCCGGCTGGCAATGGGCCCGGGATTGTTGGTGAAGAGCGACCAGTTGGCGGCAGCGGACCAGCCCGCGGAGCCGGGCACGTTGGTCGTCACGCTGGTGGTGGAGCCGTTGGGGCCCACGGTGGCGAAGGTGGGGTTGCTCAGCAGGTTGGGCGAGAACTGGACGCTGGCCTGGTCCACGTAGAAGTCCGCGCCAGCGGTGGTGGTGGCGTAGATGATGAACTCGTTGGCGGGGACGACACCGTTGGAGGCGGCGACGTACTGCCACTGGCCAATGGTGGACGTGTAGGCGTCACACCCGGTGTTGCCACCGTTGCCGGTGCCGATGCAGACGCGGCCGCTGAGCACGTAGATCCAGGCACCCGAGATGACCTTGGTCGGACCGGAGTTGAACGGCTGGAAGACCTGGACCAGGCCGTTGCCCGAACCGTTGGTGCGCACGTGAATCATGCGAGTGCCATCACCGCGGCTGGAGGGGAGCAGCTCGGTAAAGATTGTGCCCGGGGTGTTGGTGAAGAGGGTCCAGTTGGCCGCTGCCGAGTTGCCCGCGCCTCCAGGCACCACCGTGGTGACCGTGGTGGGAGATCCGTTGGGACCGACGGAGTTGAAGGTGGGGTTGGCCAGGTAGTTGGGCTGGGCACACAGGGCCTGCTCGAGCTCGGCCATGGGCACCGCCGCCACCTCCTCCTCCAGAGTTTCGGGGCCACAGGCGGTGAGAGACGACATGGCGAGCAACGAGGTGAGCAGGCGACGCAGATTCATGAGGTTTCTCCAGGGGTTGCGGCGGGACTTCCCGCGGCTTCCTGCCTGAGAACGTCCCCTGGTGCAGATCTTCCCGCCGGGCTTTCTTTTCATTCCCGGCTCTGCCATGTGCGGCGCGTGATTCCACCCGAGCACCTCTCCACGTTCCGCGAGCCACCTCCCGGCCCGGTGGTGGCGTTCATCCTGCGGCTGGGCCAGGCCCTCCACCAGTACGGCACGCCGGCCCACCGGCTGGAGGATCAGCTTCACCAGGTCTCGGAGCGCTTCGGCGTGGAAGCGCGGTTTTTCTCCACGCCTACCTCCATCTTCGCTTCCTTTGGTCCGCCCGAGGCGCTCCAGACAAGCCTCATCCGGGTGGAGCCAGGAGTGATCGATCTCGAGCGGCTGACGCTGCTGGATGCACTCGCCCTGGAGGTCATCCACGGAAGGCTCTCTCCGGAGACGGGGGCTGAACGCGTGGAGCTCATCCTCAAAGCCCCACCGCGCTATGGGCGTGCCATCACCCTGCTCTGCTGGACGCTCGCGGCCGGAGCCGCGGCGAGGCTGTTCGGAGGAGGGCTTCGGGAACTCGGCGTAGCGGCGGTGAGCAGCCTCGCGATTGGGGTGCTGGATCAACTCATGCACCGCAATCCCCGGGCAGCCCGGGTGCTGGAGCCGGTGGCCGCGCTGCTGGCATCGGCCCTGGCAGTCACGGCTGCGAGTGTCCTGGGCCCGCTGTCCGTGAAGGTGGCCACGCTCGCGGGGCTCATCGTCCTGCTGCCCGGCCTCGGGTTGACGGTGGCCATCAACGAGCTGGCTTCGCGCCACCTCATCTCCGGGGCTTCGCGGCTGACAGCTGCGGCGCTCGTCTTCCTGCAGCTCATCTTCGGCGTTGCGTTAGGACAGCGGCTGGCCGAACTGTTACCCATGCCGCCTATGGGCGTACCCGCCGCTCCGCTTCCGCTCTGGACAGGGGTGGTGGCGCTGGTGGTAGTGGCGCTGGCGGTGAATGTGCTCTTCCGGGCACGACCCGCTGACGTCGTCTGGATCGTCGCGGCGGCAGCCCTGGCTTTCGTGGGGGCACGCTATGGGGCACGCGCGCTGGGCCCGGAGCTGGGAGCTTTCGTCGGAGCGCTGCTGCTCGGCATGGCGAGCAACGTGCTGGCCCGGGTGCGCCACCGGCCATCGGTTGTCACCATCGTCCCAGGGATGATGCTGCTGGTGCCAGGGAGTCTGGGCTTCCGCAGCCTGGAGTCCCTTCTCGCGCGGGACGTGGTGGCTGGCGTGGGTACGGCCTTCTCCATGCTGCTGGTGGCGGTGGCGATCGCCGCAGGCCTACTCTTCGCCAGCACGCTGGTGCCCTCGCGCCGGGTGCTGTGAGTCCCAGCGCCTCGAAGCCCCTCAGCGCTTCGTGCCGCGAGCCGCCTCCACTGCACGGAGAATGGCCTCAGGCGTCGCCGGCGAGGCGAGCTGCACCTCCGTGCGCGGAGGACCAAAGCCCGCGATCGCGTGGCGCAGCGCCGTCACCGCTCCGATGGCGAGCATGAGCGGCGGCTCGCCCACCGCCTTGCTCCCATGGATGGTGTTGTCCTGAGGCGCTCGCTCCAGCAGCGCCACCCGGAAGTCCTCGGGCGCATCACCCAGCGCAGGGATCTTGTACGTGTCCGGCGAGTGCGTCAGGAGTCGCCCCTTCGCATCGATGAGAACCTCCTCGCACGTCAACCACCCCACTCCCTGGATGAACCCGCCCTCCACCTGCCCCTTGTCGATTGTCGGCACCAGCGAGCTGCCCACGTCGTGCAGAATGTCCACCCGGCGGATGCGGTGCTCACCTGTAAGGCCTGAAACCTCCACCTCCACCACCACGCCTCCGAAGGCGAAGTAGTGAAACGGCTTGCCCCGCCCCGACTTCCGGTCGTACCCGATATTGGGCGTGCGGTAGTACCCCGTCGCGGACAGCGACACCTGCTGCTTGTAGGCAGCCAGCGTCACCTCCTCGAAGCTCACGGTGCGCTGCGCGCGGCCAGCGATGAACACCTTGCCTCCCGCGAAGACGGCTTGCTCCGCCTCGCCCTCCGCCTGAAGCAGCTTCGCGGCGATGGGACGCAGCCGACCGCGCAGCTCCTCGCACGCCACTTTGACCGCCATGCCGTTCAGATCCGCGCCGCTCGAAGCCGCCGTGGCCGAGGTGTTGGGCACCTTGTCCGTCGCGGTGTTCATCACCCGCACGCGCTCCACCGGCACGCCCAGCTCGTGCGCGCACACGGCCCGCATCTTCGTGTGCAGCCCCTGCCCCATCTCCGTGCCGCCATGGTTCAGCTGCACAGTGCCGTCCGCGTAGATGACGACGAAGGCCCCCGCCTGATTGAGCATGCTCGTGGTGAAGGAGATGCCGAACTTCACCGGCTGGTAGCCAATGCCCCGCTTCGTCCACCGTGAGGAGGCATTGAACTGCGCGATCTCCTCCCGGCGGCGCGCATACTCGCTCGACGTCATGAGCTCCGCGTGGATGCGCGGGATGCGATTGCCCTCCACCGCCTGCCCGTAGTGCGTCTGGTTCTCGGGCGCCTCGCGGTAGTAGTTCCGCCGCCGCACCTCGGCTGGATCCAGCCCCAGCCGCTCGGCGGCCCGGTTGATGATCTCCTCCACCACGTACATGCCCTGCGGCCCACCGAAGCCGCGGAACGCCGTGTTGGAGGGCTGGTTCGTCCGCGCCACCCGCCCTGTCACCTCGATGTTGGGCAGGAAGTAGGCGTTGTCTATGTGGAACAGCGCGCGATCCAGGATGGCGTGGGACAAGTCGTTGGTCCACCCGCCGTCGGAGACGAGGTCGGCCTTGACGGCCAGCAGCTGCCCGTCCGCGGAGAAGCCCGCGTCATACCGGGCCCAGAACGGGTGGCGCTTGCCCGTCTGCTCCATGTCCTGATCCCGGTTCAGCCACACCTTCACCGGCCTTCGCGTGTGGTACGCCGCCAGCGCCGCCAGCGCCGCGAAGGGTGCCGCTTGCGTCTCCTTGCCGCCGAACCCGCCTCCCATGCGCGGCACCTCGACCGTCACCTGGTGCCGCCCCAGCCCCAGTATCTCCGCCACCTTCTCCTGCACCTCGGAGGGGTGCTGTGTGGAGGACCACAGGCGCACCGCCCCGTCCTCCTCCATCACCGCCAACGACACCTGCGTCTCCAGATAGAAGTGATCCTGCGCCCCCGTCACGCACTCGCCCTGGATGCGCACCGGCGCGGCGATGAGCGCCGCCTCCGGCTCCCCCCGGCGGATGACGTGCGTCGTGGCCTTGAAGGGGTGCTGGATGAAGGCGTTCTGCTCCATGGCCTCGCGGATGGTGAGGCAGGCGGGCAGCACCTCGTACTCCACTTCAACCAGCGCGGCGGCCTGCCGGCAGAGGGCCGCGCTCTCCGCTACCACCAGCGCTACGGCCTGCCCTACGCAGTGCACCTGGCCTACCGCCAACAGGGGCTCGTCGTGCGACTCCTTGACGGCGCTCACGTCGTTCACCCCAGGGATGTCCTGGGCGAAGAGGACGGCATGCACTCCCGGGAGCGCGCGGGCCTTGCGGGCGTCCCAGCGCACCAGCCGCGCATGGGCATGGGGCGAGGCAATCACATGGCCCGTCAGCGTGCCCGGCGGCGTGGGCAGATCGTCCACGTAGAGGGCCTCGCCGCTGGTGTGCTTCAGCCCACTCTCATGCAAGGCCGGAGCGTGCAACGGGCTCTTGGCCTCGGGCTGCTTCGAAGGAACCTCGGAGGGTATGGCGACCATCACATCACCTCACCTGAACCGTAGCAGCGTGGTGCGTCTGGAGCCGCGGGGACGGCTCGGCGAGCGTCTCCTGGAAGAACCCCCGGAGCAGGTTCTTCGCCACCTGTGCGCGGTACCAGGCCGAGCCTCGATGATCCGTCCTTGGCGTGAAGTCTTCATCGAGCCGGGAGAGCGCCACCTCCACGCTCTCCTCCGTCCAGGGCTGCCCCACGAGCGCCTCCTCGGTGCGCCGGGCACGGGCCGGCCGGGCTGCCATGCCCCCGTAGGCCAGCCGCGCCTCGGCCACACGCCCCGCCCCGTCCACCACCACCCGGAAGCCCGCGGACACGGAGCTGATGTCCAGCTCCCGCCGCTTCGACACCTTGTAGGCGATGGTCCTCGCCCCGGAAGGCTGTGCCGGCACATCCACGAAGCCGAGGATCTCGCCTCGCTTCAGCGCCGTGCGGCGGTAGTCCACGAAGAACTCCTCCAGCGGCATGCGCCGCTCGCCCGCGCGCGAGAGCACCACCGCCTCCGCGCCCAGCGCGATCAACACCGGCGCCAGATCACCAATGGGAGACGCCGTGCACAGGTTGCCGCCCACCGTCGCGCGGTTCTTGATCTGCCGAGCGCCGAAGTACCGGATCATCCGCTCCAGCGCCGGGCACGCCGTGCGTGAGTAGTCCTCCAGCTCCGTGAGCCACACCGCCGCGCCGATGCGGTGCCCGCCCAGCCGTGGCTCCAGCGCCCGCAGCTCGCGCAGCGCCTCCAGGGACACGAGCAGCGGTGGCTCCGCGTAGCGCTTGGTCACCTCCAGCGACAGGTCCGTCCCGCCCACCACGAAGCGGGCCTCCGGGTTCGCGTCCAGCACGTCCCACAGCGCCGGGAGGCTGGCAGGGGTGAAGAAGCGCTGGGGCCCGGCCGAGTAGGCCAGCTCCATGGGCTCGGGCTTCGTCTCCGCCAGGGCCCGGGCGAAGCGATCCTCGGGCTTCAGTCCCGCCACGCGCGCGGCGGCGTCCCGGATGGGCCGGTAGCCCGTGCAGCGGCAGAGGTTGCCGCACATCTGCGCGTCCAGCTTCCAGGGCTCGTCGAAGTCCTTGCGGTGGCAGGCCTCCAGCAGCGCCATCGTGACGCCCGGCGTGCAGTAGCCGCACTGCGAGCCCAGCTCGCCCGCCAGCGCCTCCTGCACCACGTGGTAGCGCCCGCCCTCCTTCAGCGCCTCCACGGTGTAGACGCGCTTGCCCTGCACCATGGGCAGCAGCAGCAGGCACGAGTTGATGGCCCGCAGCGCCTGCCCGCCCTTCCCGTCCTCCTCGAGCACCGCCACCGTGCAGGCTCCGCAGTCGCCCTCGGCGCACCCTTCCTTGGTGCCCGTCAGGTGAGCCCGGTCTCTCAGGTACCGCAGCACCGTCGTGGTGGGAGAGAGCCCCGACTCCTCCACGAGACGATCGTTGAGATAAAAGCGCAGCCGATCCATGTGTCTCCTGGCCGCCCCAGGCGGCGAGTGCGGCGCAGTCTACCCCGGAGGGCCGCCGACCCTCATCCCCGGTTGAAGTACACCGCCGCCAGGCTGACCAGGAAGTACGGCGGGAGGGACGCCGCCCCCGCATAGTCCTTGGAGATGCGCTGGCCAAACAGGAGTGCGAGGAAGGTCACTCCCGACACCATGCCACCCACGCCCGCCAGCCTGGCGCTGCCAGTGAACACCAGCGAGATCACCCCTGCGGCGCTCAAGGCCCCGGACGACAGCTCCAGCACGGTGAGTGAGCCCAACAGCAGCTTCGGCTGCCCCCGGAGCACCGGCACCTTGGAGAACATCTGCGTCACGTAGCCCAGGTTGCCCTTCCAATCGAAGATCTTGTCCAGGCTGGACTGGAGGAAGGTGATGGCCAGGAAGGCCACAGGCAGCACCTGCAGCATCCACGACGGGAATTGGAGAGAGTCGAGCGACGGCATCTCCCCCACTCTACCCGTCTCCCGCCTATTCCCAAGCCCTTCACGCACACCGTGAGGAAGTCACCGTTTCACCCGAGCTCGCTCTTCCGCACCCGCAAGGGGGGCCTTAAGACGGTGGCCTATGGGCTCGGACCTCGTTGCGCGGCGCGTCTTCACCGGTCTCATCCTGTTCTCCATCCTCCTGCTGGCACTTGTCGTCCGCCCCTTTGCCAAGGGCTTCTTCCTGGCCGCAGTGCTCGCGGGAGCGCTCTATGGGATTCACAAGAGGATGACCCATGCCTTCCGCGGGCGAGCGAACCTGTCCGCGGGGTTGATCTGCTTCGGTGTCATCGTGGCGCTGCTCCTGCCGCTCACGGGCTTCACCGCCTTCCTCATCACCGAGGCCACCAGCGGCATCCGCTTCATCCAGGAGACGCTGCGTCAGGAGGGAGTCGAGGGGCTCCTCGAGCATCTCCCCGCCCCCGCCCGCAAGCTTGTCGACGCGGCCATAGAGCACCTCCCCATGGAGGAGAAGCAGCTGGATGAGACGATCCAGAAGCAGGTGAGCTCCCAGGGTGGCACCGCGGCCAAGGCCGTCACGGGGGTGGTGGCGGCCACCGGCTCCTTCGCCTTCCAGACGGTGATGATGTTGATCGCCCTCTTCTTCTTCCTGGTGGATGGCAAGCGGCTGGTGCAGTGGCTCGAGAGCGTCTCCCCCCTCAAGCGCGGGCAGGCCGAGGAGATCCTCCGCGAGTTCCGCCTCGTCGTCATCGCCGTGCTGACGTCCTCGGTGGCCACCGCGGGCGTGCAGACCGTGGCCGCGCTGGTGGGCTACCTGATCGCCCGGGTGCCCGTGCCCTTCTTCTTCGCGGCGGTGACGTTCTTCCTGGCGCTCATCCCCGCCATTGGCGCGGCCGTGGTGTGCTTCGCCGCCGCCGGGCTGTTGCTGCTCACCGGCCACCAGTGGATGGCCCTCTTCCTGGCCATCTGGGGCGCGGTGGTGGTGGGGCTGGCGGACAACGTGGTGAAGCCCCTGCTCGTGAAGCGAGGGTTGGACATGCACGGCGGCATCGTCTTCTTCTCACTTCTGGGAGGCCTGGTCGCCTTTGGGACGGTGGGCCTGCTGATGGGCCCGCTCATCGTCTCCTTCTTCCTGGCGCTGGTGCGCATCTACGAGCGCGACTACGGCCGGCCCTCCGCACGGCCCGCGGATCCGGCCACCCCGCCCATCTGAAGGGGGCAGCGGGCCGACGGCCACTACCAGGAGGCCACGCCCTCTTCCCACATGCTGTCGAAGTCGTCCTCGTCCACCGCGGGGCGAGAGCTGGGGCGCGCCACCTGGGGCCGCGCGGCCGTCTCGGAGAGGGGCGGGAGAACCTGGAGCCGCGGCGCGAGCACCACCGACGGAGCGGCCTCGCGGTGCATCGCATCAGAGGTGGTATGGAGCTCAGTCATCGCCAGCATGGTTCCCTCTACACGGGTCCGAGATGTTGGTTACACGGGTCATGAGCAATTGCCATGCCGTCTGTAAGTGCCCTGCGAGCCACACCGACCTGACTCCCCCACCGACAGCAGGTCCGCTTTCAACGAATAGGACACCCAGGGGGGTTCATTCATGCACCGTACAGATCACTTTTTTCCCCCCAGACATAACGAACCCTAAGGGGTCGGTCTGACATGTCGGGGGCCTACCCGGCGCGTCCACCTGGCTGAGGGACGCATGCCAAAATCCGTGGCACGTGTGCCACAGGAGGGAGCCGCTCAAGGCCCTCTCCTGACGCAGAGCGTCATCCCGGATCTGTTTCGCTGACGCTGGGGACTTCGGGCTCAGCGGCTCGAGCCGGACTTCGCGCCGTGCTTCGAGGGCTTGCCGGCGGGCTTCGCGGGGGCCTCGGTGGACTCGCGGGTGGCGGGCGCGAGCGACTTGAAGACCTCCTTCAACGCGCTGGGAGTGCTGGCCAGGCGGGCAGCGGTCTTCGTGGCCTCGGCGGGCGGGAGCCTTCCGAGCACGCTGCGCTCGAGGTGCTGCTCGATGAAGTCCTGCGCGGTGTCCACCTTCAGGTCCGTCACCTGCCCCTGCTCATTCACGACGGGCACGAGGCGCGGCGCGGCGATGAAGAGAACGGCCGGCACGTCCGCGGCCTTCACGCGCTGAGCCACCTCGTCGCGCAGCTTCGGATCGAACTTGATGCCCTTCTGCGTCACCAACTCGCGGATGGCCGCGTAGTCCCCGGTGGCCTTGATGACCATCAGCTTCGACAGCAGCTCGCCCACGGCCTCGCGCATCTTCGCGTAGTCCACCACCACCCAGTACGTCTGGCGGTCCACCACCTCCTGCTTCACCGCTCCCTTCTCCACCAGGAAGTTCACCACCATGTGGTGGCCGCGCTGGTGGTCCTCCTCGAACGAGTCGCCCTTCTCCACGCGCGCCAGGTTGGTGAGCCCCTCCACGAGGTAGTCACGGTACATCTGCTGGGCGATCTGCTCGGCGTCAGGGGACAGCTCCTTGAGCGCCGGATCAAAGGAATGCCAGAGCGCGACGAGGTCCGCGCGGGCCTCCTCCAGAGTGTTGTCATACTCCCGGAGGAAGGCCGAGGGCTGCTGCTTGCCGAGCTTCTTCTTGTCCACCTGGCCCGAGGCATGGCCGAGCACCTCGTGGAAGGCGACCAACCACTTGCGCGCGGTGACGGAGAACTTCCGGGCGTTGGCCCTGTTCTCCGGCGTGTGAGCGAACTCGATCGCCATCGGCAGCCGCCGCAGCGCCGAGGCCGCATCCATGACGTTGGCCACGAGCACGCTCTTGCTACCGTACTTCTCGCGGATGTTCTGCTCGTTGGGCAGGTTGATACCGGCGGGCGGCTGCGGGTAGGTGGCCACCAGATCGATCGCCTTGGCCACCGGCAGCGTCACCTTCTTGCGCTTGTAGGCGTCCGGCCAGGGCGTGCGCTCCTCGAAGTACTGGGCCTTGCGCGCGATGAGTTCCATGATCTGGTTCTCCTCGGCGTTGCGGTAGTTGATGAGCGCTTCCCACTGGCCCTTCTGCCCGCGCGCATCCACGTACGTCTCGATGAAGCCCATCGTGGCGTCCACCACCGGATCCGCCTTCAGCCAGGCAATGTTGTAGGCGTCCCAGTCCTTGGGGCTGCCCGTCTGGAAGTAGCGGATCAGCTTCGCCAGCACCGGCTTCTGCTTGGCGTTGGCGAACTTCATCGCCTCGGTGAGGTGGGCGTTCACGCGCGACAGCTCCGCCGCATAGAGGCCCGGGGGGATCTTCTTGTCTCCAGCACGGAAGATCTGCTCCACCAGCTTCCCGTTCACCTTCACCACCCGTGAGTTGAGCGGGTTCTTGTCCTCGAAGTCCTCCAGATCCTTCAACGTCACCCCAGGCCCATATGCGGTGTTCGCCGAGGCCGTGAGCAGATCCTGCCCCTCGGGCGGGGACTTCGTGGTGAGGGTGGGCTCGAAGGCCGCGTTGAAGATCGTCGGCTGCAGCTCCTTGAGCCAGGCCCGCAGGGCGTACTCGTCCTTGACGCCGAAGGGAGCCCCAGCCCGGAAGGCCCGAACAGCCGCGGCATCCAGTTCACCCGGGGTGAACTCCGGGACGAACTTCTGCCCCGTCACCTGGTCGTGGTTGCCAGTCTCTCCATAGAAGCGCAGCAGGTACATCTTGAGCCGCTTGTCGAAGAGGCCCGGACCGCCGGTGCCCTCCTGGCCGAAGAGGTAGACGCCCTCGAGCAGGTGCTTGACATCCACCAGCTTCCACCCGAGCTGGTCATAGGCGATCTCCTCACCCGCATGGGCCGCGAGCGTCAGGTGCCAGGCGACGCGCTTGTCCTCCGGGGACAGCCCAGCCACTCCGGGCGCGAAGATCTGCGCGACGGCGAGGTTTCCCTCGCGCATCTTGAGGAACGACTGAGCCGAGGTGGGAGGGCTTGCGTTCGCAGGCCCGGCCGGCTGCGCCTGAGGTGCGGCGGCAAGCATGGTGACCAGGAGGAGGGCGTTCATGCAGGCTCCCGAAGAAGGGCTGAGGCCTCGCAGTTAGCACCCGTCCCCCCTGGGTTCCAGTTCGAGATGGGCCCTGGGTTCAGAAAACTGCGGGCTTGGGGCCCCGCGAGGCATTCACCACCCAACCAAAGAGGGCGGCGGTGAAGAACATGATGATGCTGTAGACCGCTGGCGGGATGGCCATGGTGGTGTTGTTGAGCAGCTGCGGGCTGGAGGCCATGGCGATGGCCAGCGTGCCGTTGTGGATGCCGATCTCCATCCCAATCGCGATGGCTTGCTGGCGGCTCAGCCGGGCCAGCCGTGGCAGGAAGTACCCCAGGAGCATGCTGGCGAGATTGAAGGCGAGCGCCGCGGCTCCCACCTGCTGGAAGTAAGTGCCGATCATGGCGCGCTCCTGGATGACGGTGGCCGCCACCACCAGCACGAGGAAGATCGCCGAGAGCAGCTTCACCGGCTTGTTCAGCTTCTCGGACAGCGGGGGCCACTTCTTCTTCAGCACCATGCCCAGAGATACCGGCCCCAGCACGATGACGAAGATCTGCGCCACCTTTCCAAACTGCAGCGGGACTGCCCGCGAGTCTCCCAGGAAGTGCTCGAGCGAGAAGTTCACGATGAGTGGGAGTGTCACCACGGCGAGCACGCTGTTGACGGCCGTGAGGGTGATGTTGAGCGCCACATCCCCCTTGGCCAGGTGGCTGTAGAGGTTGGCCGTGACGCCTCCTGGCGAGGCCGCCAGCAGCATCAACCCCACCGCCAGCTCGGGTGACAACCCGCTCTGCTTCGCGATGACGAAGCACACCCCAGGCAACAGCACCATCTGGCAGAGCAGCCCCACCAGCACCGCGCGTGGAAAGGTGACGACGCGTGTGAAGTCAGCCACCGTGAGCGACAACCCCAGCCCGAGCATGATGATGCCCAGGGCGAGCGGAAGAAGGACTGCTGTCAGCGCACTGGATTCCATGTGTAGGTACCCCTGGTTGGCAGACTTCTTTCAGAAGGAGTGGGTGCCCTCTCCGGAGCCCCCGCCAAAGCCCTCGATGATGCCCCGGTTCTGCGGCACCGTGCAGGGACACACGTCGTAGCGGCACGGGGCGGGCGCGTCCCACAGGCGCAGCGTGCCATCAAAGACGTTGCCCAGGTGCCCGTCCCCAAAGCGCTTCCCCGGGTAGCAGGAGAAGGCATCCCCCTTGGGGTGGATGATGAAGTACTTGCTGCCCGCGTGGCACAGCCGGCCCTTGAGCTGAAAGCCCCGGTTCATCTGCGAGGGAGACACCATGTCCCCGAAGGCCCGATCGATCCGCCAGCGATCCATGAGCCCGTACTTCGCTGGCTGCCCGTTCACCCGCATGAGCTGCGGGTAGAACTTGATGCCCGCATCCTCGAAGCGCTCGCGGCTGGCGGACACCTCCGGCACCTGCCCCGGCACCACCACGCTGTTCACCACGAAGGTGGCGCGCGGCCACTTCGCCAGCAGCTCCTTCACGGCCTGGGCCTTCTCGAAGAACTCCGCCTCCTCCACCTCCTCGCGGTGCAGCGAGCACGAGAAGGTCCGCAGCTGCTCCCCCGCGGCCTCGATGAAGGTGGCGATCACGCGCAGCGGCGCGGAGAGGTTGGTGAGCAGCGACACCTTGTGCCCCGCCCCCGCCAGCCTCCGCGCCACCTCCGGCAGCCGCTTGAGCAGGAAGGGCTCGCCCCCGGAGATCTTGAACTCCCAGCTCCCCGGCAGCGCGGTGAGCGTCGCGAGCGCCGCCTCGAGCTGCTCGTCCGTGGGCCCGCCGATGCCTGGCATGTGCTTCTGCACGCAGTACGTGCAGCGGTAGTTGCACCCGCCGACGATATTCCAGCTGACCGTGGGACGAGGTCCGCTCATGGCAGCTCTCCTGCCTCGAGCAGCTCGCGCAAGTCCCGCGCCGCCGCGAAGTTCATGTCGTGCTTCCCGCAGCGCGCGCAGCCTGGATAGTACTCGCCGCGGTGGAGCCGCTGGCGCACGGCCTCATACGCTGGCGCGCGCCACACCTCCCGGAACGGGCCATCCTTCACGTGCCCCGCCTCGATGTGCTCGCAGCAGAAGAAGATGCGTCCGTCCACGTAGACGCGGCTGTAGAGATAGCCCGCGAAGCACCCCGTCTCCTGCCCCGAGGGCCACTTCCCCGAGAGCTGCGCCTCATAGGCATCCAGGTTGTGCTTCACCTTCAGCGCCTTGGCGAGCTTGCGGGCCGCGGGGATCAGCTCGCCGAGCACCTGCTGCTTCTGCGCGTCCGTGAGCGCGTGGTGCTCCGTCCCCTTGGGCACATCTCCGACCTTGAAGGATGAGCGAGCCCCCACCTGATACGCCAGCCGCACCATCTCCGGCAGTTCCTGGTAGTTCACCCGGTTGATGACCTGCACGAGGTTGACCGCGGTCACCTCCCGGACTCCTCGCACTCCCTCCAGCAGCCGGTGGAATGTCTCCGGCGGCTGGTTGGGGTGATAGGCCACGTACGTCTCTGGCGACGCGGACGCCATGTTCAGCAGGAGCTGATCCACCCCGAGCCCTCGCACCCGCTCCCAGTCGCACAGCGTCCCGTTGGTGATGACCGTGAGCCGCAGGCCGCGGGCCTTCACCTTCGCGATGAAGGCGTAGATCTCCGGGTGGGTGAAGGGCTCGCCACCGCCGCTGATGACGATGCGCTCGGCGCCCGCCTCGGCGGACTCGTCCACCATGCGGTGGAAGGTGGCTGCATCCATCCGCTGCCGCTTCCATGCCACGGACTTGGGCACCGCCAGCTCCGGCGCGTAGTTCCAGCAGGTGATGCAGTCCAGGTTGCACGCGTTGGTGACGTCCAGATGAACCGTCTCCGGCCCGGTGCGCGGCTTGCGCTCCAGGTAGCCCTTCAGCCGCTCTCGCAGGGTGTCTTCATTCTTCATCCGAGCAGCTCCAGCAGGGCCCGAGCCGCGGGCTCCGCGCCATTCCGCTCCACCTTCCTCCTTGCCGCTCCTCGCAAGCGCTCGCGCGTGGCGGGGTTCATCAGCTCGCGCACCGCCCGGGTGAGCCCTTCGCGCGTCAGCGGCGTGCACGCCAGCCCCGCCCCAGCCTCCGCCACCTCTCGCGCGCGTTTCTCCTGGTCATCCACCATCCGCTCGAAGGGCACGAAGACAGAGGGGACGCCCGCATAGAGCATCTCGTGAACGGCGTTGTAGCCGGCCGCCGTCACCGCCGCGTCGAAGGCCGGGAGGAAGTCCAACGCCGGGTAGCGGCCCTGCAACACCACCGCGCCCTCCAGCATGGGTGGCGGCTCGCGCCACAGAGGCCCCGCCCCCACCACCAGCCGTACTCCGGGCAGCTCGCGCGCCACCTGGGCCGTGAGGGTGAGGGCCCTCGCGGCCTCGGGATCGCCGCCGCCACCAAAGGAGGTGTAGAGCAGCGTGACATCCTCCGGCAGTCCGAGCGCCTGACGGGCCTGCGCGCGCGAGGGCAGCTCTTGACGCTCGCGAATGAGGATGGGTCCCACCGCGCGAGCCTTCGCGGGCTCGGGCAGCGGCCCCACCTGGGACACGTCCTCGTGTGGAATGAGGACGAGATCGTACAGGCGCAACGACGCCTGGAGCAGCTCCGAGCCCGCCGACTCCACGCGCTGCTCGCGGAAGACAAAGACGTTCTTCTGCCTCCAGCGCAGCGCGGGGATGAGCTCCTCGAAGCTGCCCGTGGGATAGGTGTCCACCACGAGCACATCCGGATCAAACGCGGCCAGGGTGTTCCACGTCACCGTCTGCACCAGCTTGAGGTAGCTGCCCTTGCGCAGGCCGCAGCGCTCGCGGATGGTCTTCGAGGGCAGCTTCACCGCGGCGAAGCCTTCACGGTAGATGACGTGGTCCGCCTCGGAGGAGGTGAGGAAGAGCACCTCGCACTCGGGCGAGAGGCGCTTCAACGCCCGCGCGATGGACAGCAGCCGCGTCACGTGGCCCAGGCCCAGGCCATTGACGGCATAGAAGAGAAAGCGTGGCGCTCCCATCAGGAGTGATCCTTCCAGTCACGCTCCTCACGGTGTTGGCTGGCCTGCCTCGCGGCAGCCTGAGCGGCAGCCTGCGCCGCAGCGGCCTCCCGTGCGCCATCGAGATCCAGCAACCGGCTCACGCCGTACGCCGCCAGCCCTGTCGCCAGTGCACCTCCCGCAGCCATCGCCGCCACTTCGCCCAGGGAGCGCTGCGGCGTGAAGTCCCAGGCGGGGACCATGCGAGTGCCCGGGTAGGGCTTGTGTCGATGGGTGTACGGGTCGTACCCGCCCAGCTCGCTCCAGTGCACCATGCGCCCACCGCCCTCCGTGCGAACCTTCACTGGAGGCGGCTGGCCCGCGGCGGCCATGTTCGCGCACGGCGGGCATGCGAGCACGGGAGTCACGTCCGAGCCCCGCTTGAGCGGCACCTGCGTGCGGAAGGAGGCATTCGCCAGCGGACGCGCGCAGAAGTAGCAGCCCACCCGCTCGCCCTCGGGGAGGAACGCCTTGTCTCCGAAGAGCGTCCGAGCCCGCTCCGTCGCCGCCGTGGAGCTCTCCTCCGCCGCGCGCACCAGCGACTCGAGCGCCTGGGGATTCACCTTCCCCACCCGAGCCTTCTCCACCTCGTCTCGCGCCCGCTGCTCGGCCATGGTGGCCTGGTTGAGCATCGCCCGCAGGTCGGCGTCCTCCTGAAGCCGGAGCGCATGCTCCACGGGGATGAGCGCGCTCGCGACGCGCTCCAGCTTCTTGTCGAGGGGTGACACATCCATGCTGCGCATCGGCGGTTTGGAAGTGCCCCGCGACCTGGGCCCCTCCTCGAGTGAGGCAGCACGGGCTCTTCTCTTCCGGATGGAGCGAACCAGGAGGAAGATGCCACCCACCACAAGCGCCGGGAGAGCGCAGACCAAGGTGGCGAGGACGGTCACCATGGCGCTCTCTCTGGAGCTGGCCGTACTGGAGCCAGCACCTGACGCCGGCTCGCCCGTCGATGAGTCCCCCGAGGTGGAGAACCCCATCTCCCGCAGCTTGTCGTCGATCTCGGCTCGCTTGTACTCCGGCTCCAGGGTCCGCGACTGGAGCAGGGCGTCGCGCGCCTCCTGGTAGCGGTTCAGCTTCCTCAGCGCGAGCCCGCGGTTGTACTGCCACCGGGCCTTGGTGGGCTCCAGCGCGGCAACCTGATCAAACCTCTCCAAGGCGCCCGCATAGTCCTTCGCGTCGTAGAGGCGCTTTCCCTCCTCGTACACCTTGAGCGCCTGAGCGCTGCGGTCCGTGTCCTCTGCCGCCGCACCTTCACTGCCCACTGCCGTCTGTGCGGCCGCCACCGGGCCCAGCAGCAGCACCAGCGCCAGCAAGTACCATGGCTTCACGTGCCCACTCCTCCGTCTCACCGCTCCCGAGTTAACGCCAGGAGCAGCCGGAGGAGCAATGCGCCTTATGAGGGGTAGAGCACCGGTGAGGCCTCGCTTCGGACTCCCTTCCTGGAGACAAAGCGCTCAAGGTGCTCCGCCAGGGCCTCAGGAACCTCGAACGTCGGGAAGTGGCCCCGCGCGTCCAGCCTCACGGCCTGGAACCACGGGTGATCGGCGGCAAAGGACTGCTGCGCCATCACGTACTCTGGATACGCCGACTGTGAGTACAGGTGCATCGTCGGCACAGGAGGAGACAAGGCGGACAGGGCCCGAAGCGGATAGCCCTCCCGGCCATAGGCGCTGGCGATCTCCCGCGCCGCGCGCTTCCACATCTCCTCAGCGAACGCTCCCATGACCTCCCGGACAAACCGGATGGCTTCGTCCGAGTCGACGCCTGTGAGCCACATCTCGAAGAGCGCGTCACGGCTCTCCCGCCACGCCTCGGACTGGAGTCCCCTCAGCACCTCGAGAAACGGAGGGGGTGGCTCGAGGACAAGCCAGTCCAAAAGCACGATCCCCGGGACACGTTGTCCAAGCCTGCGGCGCAGCTCGATGGCGAACCACCCCGCATGGGAGAGCGCAATAGGGACGGCCTGCCGAACGCCGCTGGCCTGCAGCACCTCCAGCAGATCGCCCACGAGGGTGTCGTTGGTGAAGTCCTCGCTCCCACGCCCGGACTGACCATGGCCGCGCAGATCGACGGAGATCAGCCGGTGGTGAACACCGAGCCGCGAGAGGAGCGGGCCGAAGACAGCCCGGCTGGTGCACCACCCAGGCAGGAAGAGCAGTGCAGGCTCGCCCTGCCCCACATCATCGTAGCGAATACGAGCTCCCTGAGAGCGAACCTCGGGCATGGCCATCCTCCTGGCAGGTATATGCAGGAGGGATGGGCACCGATTGCGTGCTCCGCAGCAAACAAGCGAGGTGCTGGCTGGACACACGGGTGTTGGTGCGTATGCTCGCCCTGCCTCCAGTGGGATCGTACGGCGGGCACAGGTGCTCGATGGTCAAGTTGCAGTGGCTCCAAATCAATCGATTCCGCTCGGTGAAGCCTGGGACCCGGCTGACGTTCAACTCCGGCTACAACGTGCTCCTAGGCCAGAATGGCACGGGCAAGACCACACTACTCAACCTCGTGGCTGCGGTAGTCCGGTCGGACTTCTCGGAGTTCAGAGATGTCGACTTCGATCTGCAGTACAGCCTCTCCTCAGAGGTAGGCATAGTAACCATCTCTGTGGGGAATGAGCGCAAGTCCCCAATCCTTCAGCCCGCAGTGGATTCAGGGCGTCCATCTTCAGGCTCACACATGGAAGTCTTCGGGATTGACGTGAGCCGCGCGGAGACCGTGCTCACTTCGGAGGTAAGACTCGAATCAAGGACATCAAGAAGCGCCATCATCAAGACTCAAGGTTCAGCTGGAACCGTTCAATTCGTGGACGGCGCTATCATGCACCCAGCGATTTCCTTCGAGACGGGCGATTCCTATGCGCTGGGCTCAGTGGTCACGGTGGTCCTTGTGAACTCGCAAGACAAGAATCACGAACTCTTTGAGTTGATTAGCCTCTTCCGAGAATTCCGCTTGCAGCGCTTTGATGAATCGCTCGACTACTTCAAACAACTCAGCGGCATGGACGTAGAAGTCGTCCGCCTTCCGGACGGCGTCATTGGCTACTCAAAGAGAAGAGGCTCGCGCGAATTGCATGACGCGCTAGCGGCACTCGCACGAGACAAATGGGGCGAGGATCGGTACGTCATTACTCACGACCTGCTTCCTTTTCTCCAAAAGACGATCCAGTTGCTGAACTTCGAATCTGCCGAAGCCACCATTGACCTTCAGGAATCTGCTCACCGCAAAGTTGGGGAATGGATGAAGCTCAGTAACCTAGGTTTCTTCTTCACCCACTATGGAGGCTGGAAGATCTCCGCGAAACTCCTAAGCTACGGCCAGAAACGCATGCTGGCTTTCTTATACTACCTAGCCACCGTGCAGTCCGTGGCCGTGGCGGACGAACTCGTCAACGGTCTTCATCACCGGTGGATTCAGGCGGCCATCGAGGCATTGGGGCAACGGCAGGTCTTCCTCACCAGCCAGAATCCGCTGCTGCTCGACTACCTGACCTTTGAGAACCCCGAGCAAGTGCGGTCCACCTTCATCCTCTGCCGTTGGGAGGGAGCGGGCTCTCAGGCCCGAATGCTCTGGGAGAACATGACTCAGGAGGCCGCCGAGGACTTCTTTGACTCCTACAAGGTGGGGTTCCAGCAGGTGGGCGAACTCCTCCAGGCGAAGGGACTGTGGTGAGCGGGCGCTCTAAAGTCCTCTCGGA
>Ga0247825_10000148_pt1 | contig 40182 bp, 39 predicted proteins | sample 13C_Vanillin_Day_FD_194413 | JGI IMG/M metagenome (GOLD analysis project Ga0247825, IMG submission 194413) | Soil microbial communities from agricultural site in Penn Yan, New York, United States - 13C_Vanillin_Day48 | ecosystem: Environmental > Terrestrial > Soil > Agricultural land | place...
TCTTCGTTGCGCGGGAAGATGAGGCCGAGGTCGGCGCCGGCATCAGCGGCCACGTTGATGCGCGTCACGGCTTCCTTCAGGCCCTCGAAGCGGCAGGTGTCGGTGCGCGCGATGACCACGAAGTCCGGATCGGATCGGTCGCGCTGCTTGCACGCGAAGCGGATCTTGTCGGCGAACTCCTTGCGCGGCACCGCGTGCGCGACGTACTTGTGGTAGTGCGCGCGCTTGGGATAGAGCTGGTCCTCGATGTGCATGCCGGCGATGCCGGCGCGGATGCACTCGCGCACGGTGCGCATGGCGTGCAGCGGCTCGCCGAAGCCGGCGCCGCCGTCGACCACGAGCGGGATGTCGATCGCCGCCGCCACGTCGCCGGCGGTGCGCAGCTGCTCGTCCATGGTGAGCAGCGGCTCCGAGGTGCAGCGCGAAGCGCCGGTGACGAAGCCGCCGGTGTAGACGCAGTCGAAGCCGAGGCTCTGCAGCAACCGCCCGCCGAGCGGATCGTAGGCGACCGGCATGTACACGAACTCCTTCTTCTTCAGCAAACGGCGCAACGCGGTGGTTTTCTTCATGGCTTATATTCTAGGGATGAACGATGCATACGACGTGATCGTGGTCGGCGCCGGCAATGCCGCGCTGTGCGCCGCCATTTCTGCGAAAGAGCAGGGCGCGGCGAAGCTGCTGGTGCTGGAGAAGGCGCCGCTCGAGGAGCGCGGCGGCAACTCGCTGTTCACCGCCGGCGGCTTCCGCTTCGTGCACCAGGGCCTCGACGACCTGCGGCGCGACATCCTCGACGACCTGTCCGAAGCCGAGGCGAGCCAGATCGTGCTGCCGGTCGTGAGCCAGGAGGGCTACCTCGACGACCTGCGGCGCGTGACCGAGGACCAGACCGACGACACGCTGTCCGAGCTGCTCGTCGGGTGCTCGCGCGACACCATGAGCTGGATGCGGCGCAACCGCGTGCGCTTCATCCCCATGTTCGGCCGCCAGTCGTTCAAGGTCGAGGGCAAGCACCACTTCTACGGCGGGGTGAACATCGAGGCGGTCGGCGGCGGCTGGGGCCTGGTCGACCAGCTCATCAAGCAGGCCGAGCGGCTCGGCGTCGAGATCCGCTACGCCACCGGCCTGCGGCGGCTGCTGCAGGACCGCGCGGGCGCGGTCACCGGCGCGCAGGTCATGGGCCCCGACGGCTACGCCGACATCCACGGCCGCAACGTGGTGCTCGCGTGCGGCGGCTTCGAGGCCAACCCCGAGATGCGGGTGCGCTACTACGGGCCGGGCTGGGAATCGTGCCGGGTGCGCGGCACCCGCTACAACACCGGCGACGGGCTGCGCGCCGCGCTCGAGATCGACGCGCAGGCCTTCGGCGGCTGGTCGACCTGCCACGCGGTGCAGTGGGACATCAGCGCGCCGCCATTCGGCGACCGCGTGGTGCTCGACAACTTCCAGAAGCACTCGTACCCCATCGGCATCATCGTGAACCTCGCCGGCGAGCGCTTCGTCGACGAGGGCGCCGACTACCGCAACCATACGTACGCCAAATACGGGCGCGAGGTGATGAAGCAGCCCAAGCGCACCGCGGTGCAGATCTTCGACGCCAAGACCATCGCCATGGTGCGCGACGAATACCGCATCAAGCAGGTGACCAAGGCCGAGGCGCCGACGCTGGAAGCGCTCGCGGAGAAAATCGGCATCGATGCCAGGGGTCTCGTGCGCACCGTGCGCGAGTTCAACGCGGCCTGCCGGCCGGGCAAGTACAACCCCGCGATCCTCGACGGGGTGCGCACCGAAGGCATCACGCCGCCGAAATCCAACTGGGCGCTGCCGATCGACAAGCCGCCGTACACCGGCTTCATCGTCACCTGCGGCATCACCTTCTCGTTCGGCGGCCTGCGCATCAACGAGCGCTGCGAAGTGCAGGACACGAGCGACCGCACCATCCCGGGGCTCTATGCCGCGGGCGAGATCGTCGGCGGCATCTTCTACGAGAACTACCTCGGCGGCGCCGGCCTCATGTCGGGCGCCGTTTTTGGAAGGATCGCGGGCGCGAGCGCGGCGCAGCGCAAATAGATCATTCCGCCTTGATGTTCGCCGCGCGGATCACGCGCGCCCACTTGTCGATCTCGCGCTTGATGTGGGCTGCGAGCTGCTCGGGCGTACCGCCCACCGGCGGGCTGGCGAGCCCCAGCAGGCGATCGCGCACCTCGGGCAGCGCCAGGCTCTTCTGCGCGGCGGCGTTCAGCGCCTGGATGACCGCCGGCGGCGTGCCGGCGGGGGCCACCAGGCCGAGGAAGCCGCCGGCCTCGAAGCCGGGCACGCCGGACTCGGCGATGGTCGGCACATCGGGCAGGCCCTCGAAGCGCTTCGCCGAGCCGATGCCGAGCGGCTTGAGCTTCCCGGACTTGAGGTGCGAAAGCATCGCCGCGACGTCGGCAAAGATGATGTTCACCTGTCCGCCGAGGAGGTCGTTCACCGCGGGCGCCGCGCCCTTGTACGGGACGTGCAGGAGGTCGACACCGGCCATGAGCTTGAAAAGCTCCGCGGTCAGGTGCGCCGAGCTGCCGTTGCCATAGGAGGCATAGGTCACCTGCCCGGGCTTCGCTTTTGCGAGCGCGAGCAGCTCGCGCACGTTGTTCGCCGGGACGGAGGGGTGCGCGGCGAGGAGGTGGTTATTCACGACCATGAGCACTACGGGCGCGAAGTCGCGCGGGAAGGCCCAGGAGAGGTTCGGCACCAGCGTGGTGTTGATCGCCGTCGAAGCGCTCGCCACCAGCAGCGTGTAGCCGTCGGCCGGCGACTTGGCGACGGCCTCCGTGCCGATGTTGCCGCCGGCGCCGGCGCGGTTCTCGATGACGAAGGGCTGGCCGAGGATCTCCGCCATCTTCGGCGTCACGGTACGGGCGACGATGTCGGTGCCGCCGCCGGGCGGGAAGGGCACCACCACGCGGATCGGCTTCGACGGGTAGGTCTGCGCGAGCGCGCCGGCTGAAACGATCAAGGCGAGGACGGCGAAAAGGCGTTGCATCTAGGTTCTCCCGTAGAACTTGCGAGCGTGGTCGAGGACATCGTTCGGCGGGCGCGCGTGGAGGTAGCCGCGGCGGGTGACCGAGATGCCGAGCTTCCTGAAGTCCGCCATCACCTCGGCCATCTTCACCACCGCCGCGAGCCCGTCGACGATCGGCACTTCTTCGATGCGCGTCACGCCGGCGCGCACGATCGCCTCGCTGAGGTAGAGCTGCCCGGGGATGATCGCCTCCGCGCCCAGCGCGATGGCTTTCCGCGCCATGGCAGAGAAGGCCTGGACGAGGGCGGTGGCGTCGTCCAGTCCCTTGCCGACGTCGGCGAAAGTGGTGCGCTCCATCAGCATCGTCGGCAGGGCGCGCTCGGAAAGACCGAGCCGCTTGATCCGCAGGTCGAGCATCTGGTCGAAGCGCTCGCCGAAGGCGATGATGACGAAGCGGCTGCCGAGCAGGCAGGAGAAATGCATCGCCGCCTCGCCGTAGCCGACAACCGGGATGTCGACGAGCGAGCGCGCCTCCTCGATCGCCGGGTCCTGCACCGAGCTGAGCGCGAAGACGTCGTAGCCCTCGGCCTGCGCGCGCAAGGCGCTGTCGAGAATGAACTGCGCGTGCAGCGATGCGATGTAGGGATAGATCACCACTTCGGCCGGCGTGCGCCCGCCGTAGACGCCCTCGGGCATGCTGTGCAGGTGGACTTCCGTGCCCGGGCGCGCGACCGTGCCGACCCTCTTGCGCACGCCATCGAAATACGCGGGCACGCGGCCCGAGTCGAACAGGCTCTGGTACCAGATCTTCATTCGTCCACCACGGCAATGCAATCGATCTCGACGTCGAACTTCTTCGGCCATGAGCCGACCACGCAGAACACGCGCGCCGGCTGGTCCTTCCGGAAGTACCTGCGGTAGACCTTGTTCACCTCGTCGAAGTAGGCCGTGTTGGTGATGTAGACAGTGCATTTCACCACGTTGTCGAGCGAGGAGCCCGCCGCCTCGAGGCACACCTTCATGTTGTCGAGCACCTGGCGAGTCTGCTTGTCGACGGTGACGAGCGGGATCTTGCCGGTGCGCCGGTCCATCGGCGTGAGCCCGGAGACGAAGACGAAATTGCCTGCGCGGATCACCGGGTTGAGCGGGATGCCTTCCTTCTTCAGGTGCTTGCTTACGCCGGGGACGTCGATCACCTCTTTCTTCACTTTCCTCATCACGCTTTCTCCCTAATCGTCGCCCCCGCGAAGGCGGGGGCCCATGTTGCCTTAAAAAGCAAATGGGATCCCCGCCTGCGCGGGGACGACGATAGATGATCAGTATTTGTAGAACATCTCCTGGATCGCCGCACGCCCTTTCGTGACCGTGAGCGCGAGCATGAGCAGGATGCGCGCCTTCTGCGGCATCAGGTCGTCGCAGACGATGAAGCCGTCGGCGTCCTTCTTCGGCGTGGTCACCACGCGGCCGTTCCAGGAGCGGGTGGCGAGCACGACGGGGACGCCGGCCTTTACCGCGCGCTTGCCGGCGTCGAGGAAGGCGGCGGGATACGAGCCGCCGCCGAACCCCACGAGCACCATGCCGGCCGGGCGGCGCTCGGTGAGCGCATCGACCAGCACGCCGTCAGCGCCGGCGTAGGCGTACACGACGTCGACGCGCGGCAGGTCCTTCCTCCCGCGCACGTCGAACGGCGTGGCGGTGGTGTGCGGCCGCGTGACGCTTCGGTAGAACAGCACGCGCGCGTCCGAGTCGACGTAGCCCAGCACGCCGAAGTCGCGGCTGTGGAAGGTGTCGACGCGGAAGGCGTTCGACTTGGCAACGTCGCGCGCGCTCTGGATCTCGTTGTTGAGGATGGTCAGCACGCCGCGGCCGGCGGCCTCGGGCGCGGCGGCGAGCCGGATGGCGTCGAGCAGGTTGAGGTCGGCGTCGGTGCCGACCGACGTGGGCGGCCGCATGGCGCCGGTGAGGACAACCGGGCGCGCCGATTTGACGGTGAGGTGCAGGAAGTAGGCCGTTTCCTCGAGCGTCGCGGTGCCATGGGTGATCACGATGGCGGCAGGCGTCGCGTCTATCCGACCCAGAATTTGTAGCCACTCCGCCGGGCCGATCGAGGGGCTGCCCACCTGCAACAAATCTTCGCCGCTCAGCTCGGCGAGCTCGCGCGCCTCGGGGATGCGCCCGAGCAGGTCTGCGATGGTCAGCTTTTTTCCGCTGTCCGGGTACAGCGTGTAGTCCAGCCGGTGCGGGCCGATGCCGGAGATGCTGCCGCCGGTGCCGAGGATGTGGACCTTAGGCTTCACGGAAGGAGGATCACCTTGCCGAAGAAATCGCGCGAATCGACGATCCGGTGCCCCTCGGCCGCCTGGGCGAGCGGCAGCGCCTTGTGGATCACGGGCTTCAGCTTGCCGTCGGCGACGAGCTGCATCACCTTGCGCAGCTCGAGCACCGAGGCGTTCTTCGACCCGGCGAGCCGCAGCTCGCGACGGAAGAACGGGATGATGTCGAAGGGCACCACTTCGCCCGCGTGCGCGCCCACGGTGACGATGATGGCGCCGCGCGCGAGGCATTGCAGGCTCTGCGTGAACACCTCGCCGCCGATGTGCTCCATGACGACGTCGACGCCGCGGCCGCCGGTGAGCGCCATCACCTGGTCGGGGAATTTCCCGCGGCTGTAGTTGATGAGATGGGTGGCACCGAGCGCTTTCGCCTGCTCGAGCTTTTTCTCGCTGCTCGCAGTGGCGATGATCATGGCCGCGCCGGCGAGCTTCGCCACCTGCACCGCGGCGCTGCCGATGCCCGAGCCGGCGGCCTGGATCAGCACCGTCTGCCCCGCCTGCAGGAAGCCGCGGGTCACGAGCACGTGCCACGCGGTGCCGAAGGCGATCTGCGCCGCGGCCGCGTTCTCGAAGCTCACGTTCGAGGGCAGGGCGTTGAGATTCACGATCGGCACGCAGACGTACTCCGCATAGCCGCCGGGGATGTCGAGGCCGAAGTAGCCCTCCTTGATGCAGAGGTTGTCGCGCCCCGCGAGGCACAGCTCGCACTTGCGGCACGGGATGCGGCAGGTGACCCACACCCGGTCACCTTCCTTGAAGCCCTGGCCGTCGCCATTCAGGCCGGCGACCTCGCCAGCGAACTCGCGGCCGAGGATGTGGGGAAAAGTGAGTGGAATGCGCGAGGTACCCGCGCGGTGGTCGAGGTCGACATGGTTGATGCCGACCGCGCGCACGCGCACCAGCGCCTCGCCGGGCTTCGGTGCGGGGTTGGGTGCCTCCTCGTGCACCAGGACTTCGGGACCGCCGAACTTGTGGAACCACGCTACCTTCATCGGTTTTCCTTCACGTGTCGGGCTCGGATCCCATCCGGGATCTTTCGTTTCAAATACTGGCCGTCCTTGAGGTCGCCGTGGAACTTGCCGTTGGCGACCATCACCTTGCCGCGCAGCACGGTGACCGACGGCCAGGCGCCGACCTCCTTGCCTTCCCACGGCGAGTAGTCGGCCTCGTGCAGGTCCTGCGCGCGCACCGTGCGGCGCTTGCTGGTATCGAGCACCACGATGTCGGCGTCGCTGCCCACCGCGATGGCGCCCTTGCGCGGGTAGAGTCCGAGGATGCGCGCCGCGTTGCTGGAGACCACGTCGACGAATTTCTCAAGCGGGTAGCCGCGCTTTTCCACCGTCTCGGTGTAGATCACGGCCACGCGCGGCTCGACGCCGGCGTTGCCGCCGGTGGTGTCGTCGATGCGATTGCCGCGCACCTTGACCGACAGGTTGCAGCACACTTCATCCGTGGCGACAGAGTGCAGGTGGCCGTGCTGCAGCCCGTCCCACAGCCCCTGCTGGTCGCGCTTCGACTTGAGCGAAGGGTAGGTGTGATACATCTGGCCGTTCGGCTTCTTGTAGTCCTCGCTGGTGTAGAGCAGGTACTGGTGCAACGTCTCGCCGTAGATCGGGTAGCCGCGCGCCCGGCTCTCGGCGATCGCTTCCACGCCCGAGGCCGCGCTCACGTGCATCATGTAGAGCGCCATGCCTTCGACGTGCTCGGCGAGGCGGATGACGCGTCGGAACGACAGGTCCTCCGAGAGCGCGTTGTGCACCTCGGCCATATGCTCGAAGCCGGTGCGGTTCTCGCGGAACAGCTTCTCGTACATGTGGCGGACGATGTCGTCGTCCTCGGCGTGGATCACTGCCATCCCGCCCTCGCGCGCGAGCACCTTGAAGATCTCCCAGACCTCGCCGAAGCGGACCATGCGGCCGGCGCGGCTCGGCGTGATGTCGGTGGTAAAGATCTTGGTCGTAGCGTAGCCCGCCTGCACCGCCTCCTTCAGCTCGGCAATGGTGGCCGGCGGCACCTTGCCGCGCAGCATGATGTGGTACGCGTAGTCGCAGTAGCACTTGCCGGCCCAGTCCCTGTCGCGCGCTTCGGTCGCGTCGCGCACGCTCTGGCTCGACGACTCGTCGCCTTCGCGATCCGGCTTGCACGCGGCGAAGTCGATCAGCGTGGTCGTGCCGCCAAAGAGCGCGGCGCGGCTCACCAGCTCCGGCGAGCCGCTGGTCCCCGGCGGATCGCCGGGCCGCAGCGGCGGGATGTACCAGGCGCAGTGCACGTGCGGATCGATCCCGCCGGGCATGACTACCGCGCCGCCGGCGTCGATGATGCGCGCCGCCTGCGCGGCGGGGAAGGTGCCGGGCGCGCCGAGAGCCGCGATGACGCCGTCCTTCACCGCGATTTCCCCCGGCGCGACGCCCTGCGGCGTGACGACCCGCTCGCCGCGGATCACGAGATCGAACATGCTTTCACCTCATCTTCCAGAGCTTCCAGCAGATCCTGCATCCAGCCGGCGTCGAGGCCCTGCGAGATGACAACGATGCGCGTGCTGCGATCGCCGTCCGGCCAGGCGTCGAGCCACGCCGGCGGATGGAACACGTGCTGCACGCCGTGGATCACCGCCGGCCGACCGGGACTCTCTACCACGTCGACCAGCCCCTTCAGGCGCAGCAGCTTCTCGCCGCAATGCTCGGCGAGCACTTGCAGGAACAGAGTCAGCGTGACCGCATGCAGCGGCTCGCTGCGGCGCAGGCAGAAAGTGGTCACGCCGTCGGCATGCGTCGCATCGCTGTAGACGGATCGCTCATACGGCGAACCGTGGAAAAGCAGGCTCGGATCGATCGCGCCATGCACCGCGGTGAGCTGCGGCGCGGCCGGATTGAGCCTGCGCAGCCGCTCCGCGAGGGCGCGGGAATCGGCAAGATCGGTCTTCGTGAGCACGAGGCGGTCGGCGAGCGCCGCCTGCTTTACCGATTGCGGGTGCGCATCGAGCGTGGCCGCGCCGGCGGCGCAGTCGACGGTGGCGATGACCGATTCGAGGCGCAGCGAGCCGGCGACTTCGCGGTCGGTCATGAGCGCGTGCAGGATGGGCGCGGGATCGGCGAGCCCGGTGGTCTCGACCACGATGCGGTCGAAGGCGGCGTCGCCGCGCGCGCGGCGCGTGAGCAGCTCGCCCGCGGTGCGCACCAGGTCGCCGCGCACCTTGCAGCACAGGCAGCCGCCCTCGAGCAGCACGATTTCCTCGTCGCTCGCTTCCAGGAGCAGGTGGTCGAGGCCGACCTCGCCGAACTCGTTGACGATCACCGCGGTGCGCGCGAGCGCCGGGTCGCGCAGCAGGCGGGCGAGCAACGTCGTCTTGCCGCTGCCGAGGAAGCCGGTGACCACGCTGATCGGCACCGGACTCATGCCCGTGGCTGCGAGCCGATGATAAGGCGGCCGCGCGGAGCGTGCGGCGCGAGCTCCTGGCGCAGCGTGCGCAGCAATCCCGGGAGGCCGGCATGGGTCGCGAGCAGGTGGTCATCGCGAAACACGAGCCAGCCGCGAGGGACCTCGGGCGCGATGCGCAGGGTCATGGAGGGCGCGCGCACCAGGAAGCCGTCTGCGTGCTCGACGGTGGCCGACACTTCCCAGAGGCGCAGCGCGCCGGAGAGCACGCTCGCGACCCGGGCGGTTTTATGGCTTGACATTTACTTTGAGCAGCGGAACTATGACAGCGAAAGATAGACGCTGCATCCGGTATTTCGGAAATCGATATCAAATATCGCTGACGTCGATAACGATGGCAGCCCGAGGAATGTCCCGTGAGGAGGGAGGATCGATGAAACGCAAGCTTCCGCTGCTTCTTTCCGTGTTCGGCTGTGCCGTGGGCCTCGCCGCCGGCGACGCCGACGCGCAGGCGAAGTTCAACCTGCGCTGGGGCCACTATCTTGCCGACAGCCCATTCGTGCAGCTCGAGAAGGACTTCGCCGCCGCGATCGAGAAGCGCACCAACGGGCAGGTCAAGATCACCATCACTTTCGCGCAGGGCCTGGGCAAGACGACCGAGCTCCTGACGCTCACCGCCAAGGGCGCCATCGACATGACGGCGACGGCGCCGGGCTACAACCCCGACCAGCTGCACTACTGGCGCGCGTTCCAGCTGCCGCTCACCTTCACGACGAGCAAGCAGGCGATGCAGGTCCTCGGCGCGGTGGTCAAGGAGTTCCCGGTCTACCGGCAGGAGATGAACCGCGCCGGCGTGGAGTGGCTGTTCCAGCAGCCGCTCGGCGAGTACTTCCTCAGCGGCTCTTCGCCCGCGTGCGACAGCATGGAGGGCATCAAGGGCAAGAAGATCCGCAGCTTCGGCGCCGACATCCCGAAGGCGTTCAGCGCCATCGGCGCGGTGCCGGTGACCGTGGCGCCCACCGAGATCTACGAGGCCCTGCAGCGCGGCACGCTCGACTATTCGTTCATCAACGCCGGCAACATGGTGGCGTTCAAGCTGGTGGAGGTGGCCAAGCAGCACTGCGGACCGGTGATGGCCATCACCGGCCACAACATCACGATGAGCAGCCGCACGTGGAAGCGCCTGCCGAAGGACATCCAGCAGGTGTTCCGCGACGTGTCCGCCAAGACGGCCGAGGACTACCTTGCCTGGGTGGGCGACTACGAGTCCAAGTCGATCGCCCAGATGAAGTCGCAGGGCGCGACCTTCAAGCCGTTCCCCGCCGCGGAGCTGAAGAAGTGGCGCTCGGCGTCCCCCGATTTCCTGGCGCAGTGGGAGAAGGACACCGCCGCGGCCACCAAGGACGCCGCGACGCCGAAGAAGGTCGCGGCGCGCTGGAGAGAGCTGCTCTCCAAGTAAATGCAGACCTTCAGCGCGTGGCTGGGGCGCCTCGCGCTGTGGCTCCTCCTGCTCGGCACGGTCGGCATGATCGCCGCCATGCTGGTCGGCGTGGCGGACGTCGTCGGCACCGAGTTCCTCGGCCGCCCCGTGCTCGGCACGCTCGAGTTCACCGAGAGCACCATGGTGCTGGTGGTCTTCGGCGCGCTCGCGTACGCGCAGGAGCGCCGCGCGCATATCCGCGTGGAGCTCCTCTATAGTTTCGTCGGGCCGCGCGGCAAGTCGTTCATGGAGGCGGTGACGCACATCGTCGCCTTCATCTTCTTCGCCCTCGTGGCGTGGCAGGGGTACGTGGAGCTGCTCTACAGCTGGGAGATCAAGGAGTCGACCATGGGCTCAGTCCGCTTCCCGCTCTACCCGGCGCGCGTTCTCCTGCTTGTCGGCGTGGCGCTGCTCCTGCTGCGCCTCGCCATCGACATCGCGCAGGACATCGGCCGCCTGCGGCGCGGCGAGCCGCCGCCCGAAGCGGCGCTGCCCGAGCAAAGGGAATAGCGCGTGGAGCTCCTCTCCCCGCAGCTCGCGGGCTGGATCGTGGTCGGACTGCTCCTCGTCTGGCTCACGCTCGGCGTGCACATCGGCGTCGCGCTCGGCCTCGCCGGATTCCTCGGCATCTACCTCACCGTCGGCTCCGATGCGGCGCTGGCGCAAATCTCGACCATTCCGTTCAGCACCACGAACTCGTTCACGCTGGCGGTAATCCCGCTCTTCATCCTCATGGGCTCGTTTGCCACCGTGGCGGCGCTCACTACCGACCTCTTCCGCGCCGCCTACGTCTGGCTCGGCAACCTGCGCGGCGGCCTCGCCATGGCGACCGTCATGTCCTCCGCCGCGTTCGGCGCCGCGTCGGGCTCGACCATCGTCAACGCCGCGGTGTTCACCAAGATGGCGATGCCGGAGATGACGCGCTTCGGCTACGACGTGCGCCTGAGCGCCGGCTGCATCGCCGCCGCCGGCACGCTGGCGGCGCTCATCCCGCCGAGCATCCTGATGGTGGTCTACGCGGTGATCACCGAGCAGTCGATCGGCAAGCTGTTGATCGCCGGCATCGTGCCCGGCATCCTCACCGCCGTGATCTACTGCGCGGGCATCTACGTCATCGCCCGCGTGCGGCCGGACATCGCGCCGCTCGCCAACATCGCCTTCACCTGGAAGGAGCGCTTCCGGTCGCTCTACAGCGTGTACGGAATCATCATCCTGTTCGCGCTGGTGGTGGGCGGCATCTACGGCGGCTACTTTCCCGCCACCTACGCCGGCGCGGTGGGGGCCTTCGGCGCGTTCGTGATCGCGCTCATCAAGGGCCGCATGGGCATGAAGTCCCTGGTCGAGGTGCTGAAGGAGGCGGCGGTCACCACCTCCGTCATATTCATCATCGTCATCGGCGGCATCATCTTCGCCCGCTTCCTCACCTATTCCGGCCTGGTGGACGTCATCTCCGTGGGCCTGCTCGGCATGGGCAGCGGCAAGTACGTGTACCTCCTCGGCTTCGTGGTGCTTTTCCTCGTGCTCGGCTGCTTCCTCGAGCCGATCGCCATCATGGTGATGACCTTGCCGATCATGTTCCCGGTGATGGTCAAGGCCGGCTTCGACCCGATCTGGCTCGGCGTGGTCGCGGTGAAGCTGGCGGAGATCAGCGTGCTGACGCCGCCGGTCGGCCTCAACGTGTTCGTGGTCAAGAGCGCATCGCCGGTGCCGGTGACGCTCGGCCAGGCGTTCGCGGGCGTGACCCCGTTCATCATCCTGGACCTCTTCTCGCTCGTCCTCTACGTGCTGTTCCCGGGGATGCTGCTCTGGCTGCCGAACCTGGTGCAATCGTAGCAACGATGCGATCGATCGTCGTCCGCGCGTGTTTAATCGTCGTCCCCGCGAAGGCGGGGACCCCATTTGCTTTTAATTTGTAAACGGGATCCCCACCTTCGCGGGGATGACGCGAACATGGAGCTTTTGAAATGGCAGTACTGAAAGCCGAAGGCAGGACTTTTCCCACGACAACCGAGGTGCTCGTCATCGGGGCCGGCGCCTGCGGCACCATCGCCGCGCTCGCGGCGAAGGAGCGCGGCGCGGAGGTGGTGATCCTCGAGCGCGACGCCAAGCCCTCTGGCAGCACCTCGCTCTCGAGCGGCCAGATCCCGGCGGCGGGCACCAAGCTGCAGCGCGCGGCGGGGCTGATGGACGACACGCCGGATCTCCTCTACCAGGACATCCTCGCCAAGTCGCATGGCGAATGCGACCACGCGATCGCGCGCCTGATCGCCGACGAATCGAAGAACACCGTCGAGTGGCTGGTCGAGCGGCAGCAGGTGCCGCTCTCCTGCGTGCTCAATTTCCAGTATCCGGGCCACAGCCGGCCGCACATGCACGCCGCGAAGTCGCTCGACGGGGCGGAGCTGCATGCGGCGCTGCTCGCCGCGGTGGAGCGCCACGAGATCCCGCTCGCCACCTCCGCGCACGCCACCGACCTCTATGCCGACGCCGGCGGCGGCGTGCGCGGCGTGCGCGTCACCCGCCCCGACGGCAAGACCGAGGACATCGGCTGCGAGGCGCTGATCCTCGCGTGCAACGGCTACGGCGGCAACAAGGAGATGCTGAAGAAGTACATCCCGGACGCCGCGGACCTCTTCTATGAAGGCCACGTCGGCAACCAGGGCGACGCGGTGCGCTGGGGCGAGGCGCTCGGCGCCTCGATCAAGGACATGGGCTCGTTCCAGGGCCACGGCGCCATGGCCACGCCGCACGGCGTGCACCTCAACTGGGCCACCGTCACCGAGGGCGGCTTCCACGTGAACGTGGGCGGCAAGCGCTTCTCGAACGAGAACGCGGGCTACTCGGAGCAGGCGCTGAAGGTGCATCACCAGCCCGGCCACGTCGCCTGGGCGATCTGGGACGAGCGCTCCGACGTCATCGCCATGCAGCAAGCGAGCCACAAGGAGGCGCACGATGCGGGTGCGGTCAAGCGCTGCGACTCGATCGAGGCCCTCGCGCGCGTCGTCGGCTGCGATCCGAAGGCGCTGGCGCAGACCTTCGCCGACGTCGCCGCCGCCCAGCGCGGCGAAAAGAAGGACGAGTTCGGCCGCGACTTCACGAAGAAGCCGCTCCTCAAGGCGCCGTACTGCGTCTCCAGGATCGCCGGCGCGCTCACGCACACGCAGGGCGGCCTGGAAGTGGATACGCAGATGCGCGTGCTCAAGAAGGACGGTACGCCGCTGCCGAACCTGTTCGCCGGCGGCGGCGCCGCGCGCGGCCTCTCGGGCCCGTCGGACTGGGGCTACCTCTCCGGCTCCGGCCTCATGACCGCCACCAGCATGGGCCGCCTCGCCGGCATTTCAGCAGCCAAACTCGTCAAGGGATAACAATGATCAAGTTCTACTACAGCCTTGCACCCAACCCGATGAAGGTGGCCCTCTGCCTGGAGGAGATGGCGCTCTCCTACGAGCCGATCCCCGTGGATACGCGCAAGGGCAAGCAACATGAGCCCGGCTACCTCGCCATCAACCCGAACGCCAAGGTGCCCTCGATCGTGGACGGCGACGTGACGATGTTCGACAGCAACGCCATCGTGCTCTACCTCGCCGAGAAGACCGGCAAGTTCCTGCCGCAGAACGCGCAGGAGCGCGGCCCCATGCTTTCGTGGTTGATGTTCGTCGCCTCGGGCATCGGGCCGTTCACCGGCCAGTACGTGCACTTCAAGACCTACGCGCCGGAGAAAATCGCCTACGCCCTCAACCGCTACGAGTTCGAGGCGCTGCGCCACTGGGGCATCGTGGACGCGCACCTGGCGAAGAGCAGATACATGGTCGGCGATACCTACACGGTCGTCGACATGGCGCTTTGGGGCTGGGCGCGGCTCGTGCCCAATATCCTGGGCGAGCAGGCGGCGAAGCTCGCCAACGTGAAGCGCCTCGCTGAGGAGATCAGCGCCCGCCCGGCCGCGCAGAAGGCGGTGGCCCTAAAGGACCGCTACACGTTCAAGACCGACATGGACGAGGAGGCGAAGCGCGCCATGTTTCCGGGCAACTACCGGGCGCAGGCGGCCGCGTAAAGCTCATGGACGGCGGCGAAGGTCCTTCAGCCCGATACCCGCGGCGTCGAAGCCGCCGTCTACCGCGAGGGTCTGTCCGTTCACATAGCTCGCGGCGTCGCTGCACAGGAAGAATACCGCCTCCGCGATCTCGCGCTCCTCGCCGTAGCGATTGAGCGGAATGGCCTCGTGATAGTCGGCGCGGATCGAGGCGGTATGCACCTCTTTCGCCATCGCGGTGTCGACCGGCCCGGGCGCGACGGCATTCACGCGGATTCCCATCGCGCCGAGCTCGAGCGCCTGCTGCTTCGTGAGGTGCATGAGCGCGGCCTTGCTCGTGCCGTAGGCGACGCGCAGCGCGCTCGCGCGAACACCCGAGATCGACGCGATGTTCACCACCGCGCCGCCACCGCGCAGCATGGCGGGCGCGAATACCTGCGTGCAGATGAAAGGTCCGTCGAGGTTGACGGCAAGGACGCGCTGCCATTCCTCCAGGCTTGTTTCCAGGATCGGCTTGAAGACAGCCACGCCGGCGTTGTTGACGAGCGCGACGACGCGGCCGAGATCCGCCTCGACCTTCGCCGCCGCGGCGCGCACATGGGCGATGTCCGCCACGTCGCATGCGATCGGCAGCACGCACCCCCGCAGCGCGTCCGCCGCGCGCTCCACCCCGGTCGCGTCGATGTCGAGCATGGCGACCGCGTAGCCTGCCTCGATGAACCGCCGGGCGGTCGCAAGGCCGATGCCGCGCGCCGCGCCTGTCACCACGGCGACTCTGACTGCTTCCGGCATCTCTCTAAAGAGCCCCGTGCAGTGCTGCCGACAGCGCCTTCAGGTCGCGGGCGGCGCCGAGGTCCTGCGCCGCGTGCTCGAGCGCTCCAACTGAACCTGCGTTGAGGGAGCGCGCGGCGTTGGCGCGGAATTTGGCCAACACCGCGTCGGCGCCCGGCGGGCGCGTGTGGTTGCCGAACACGTCGTCGATGCGCACGGTCTCGGATTTGCCCGTTTTCGTTTCATAGACGAGCTCGGCCTCGAAGCGCTCGGGGAAGCGCGCGCCGGGGAGCGTTTCCCACGCGATGCGCTGCGCGAGCTTGCGCACCGCGTCGCTCGCGGGTGCTTCGAACGTCGCAAGATCCACCTTGCCTTCCTCGAGGCGCGCGGCGACGGCGATCGGCAGGCTCCATCGGGCGGCGTGGCCGTTTGCCGGCGCCTGCTTGGTTTCCCAGGGCTCGCAGATGACCGCGGCTTCGCCTTGCGGCACGCGGCAGACGATGCGCTCGACGTCGCCCGCGCGTACGCCGCGCACGGCGAGCTTTTCCGCCGCTTCGATAAACGGATGCAGGTAGTGGCAGCACGGATAGAACTTGTAAGCGGCGGTGGGCAGATACCACTTCTTGCCGAGGTCGCCGATCAGCGCGCGGAAGCGCCCGGCGGCGGCCTCGTCGCCGGTGAACTGGCGGAAGAGGCCGTGTCTTCCGTCGAGTGAGGTCTCCGGCCCCGTCATCCCCGAGCGCGCGAGCATCGCGGCGAAGACGCCGCCGTGGGCCGCCCAGCCGGGATGCAGCGATTTAACCGACGAGCCGTTGGTGAGGAACTCCATGACGCCGGAGGCCTGGCTGAGCGCGATGCCGAGCGCAGCGACCGTACGATCTTCGTCCAGGCGCATCAGCTCCGCGGCCAGCAGCGCCACCGCGAGCGTGCCGGTGACCGAGGTGCTCATGAACCCCTTGGCGTGGAAGCCGTTCGGCGCGGCGAGGCCGAAGCGGATCAGTACTTCCCAGCCCCGGGCGTAGGCGCCGAGGAGCGCGGCGCCGCTCGCGTTCTGCGCTTCCGCGACGGCCAGCGCGCCGGCCGCGAGCACCGCGCTGCCGTGGGCGATCGAGCCGGTGTGCGTGTCGTCGAACTCCAGGCTGTGGATCAGGCCGCCGTTGATCAGCGCCGCGTCGGCGGCGCTCGCGCCGGTCGACTGGCCGAACACCGTGGCCGGGCCGCCCTTCACGAGCTCGGCGGCGAGGCGGCGGTACGCCTCGCCGATCGGCGAGCCGGCGGCGGCGAGGCCGACGCCGATGGCGTCCAGAAAGTGCAGGCGTGCGGCAGTGGCGACGTCCTCAGGGAGGGAGGTGTGCGAAAAACCCCTTATTGCGCGCACGAGCTCGCGGGCGAGGGTCATGCTTTCACCATCCGGGCAAGCGCGTCGCGCCAGGATTGAGAAAGAAGATTCTTATCGCCGGCGATGACTTTCTTGAGCATCTCCGGAACCGCCGGGAACACCGAGCCGGCGTTTTCCGCGAGCTTCGAGAGCAGCGTCGGCTCGTCGAACGGCTTGTCGGCGCCGCCGCGCGCGCTCTCCACCACGGCGCTCATCTCGGCGCCGTCCTCGAAGCGCATGGTCACGCGCGCCGGCCGGTCGTTCGGCGCGGGCTTGATGTCCGGGTAGGGCTGCAGGCGCACGCACGTGCGCAGCTTCAAGATCGCCGCGTCCTCGAGCTTGTCCTGGGTGAAGGCGCGTGCGCCCGCGGTGCCGAGCTGCACGGTGGCGGCGATCGCGTGCGGCATGGAGAACTTCGCCGCCAGCACCGTGTCCGGCTCGGCGTTCCTCAGCGCCTGGCCGCCGGGAGCGGTCTCGACCACGATCTCGGCGATCTCTTCCTTGCTCTTCTGCATGCGGCCGAGGAGCTCGAGCGTCGCCTCGATGGCGGAATGCGCGTAGCCGCAGCAGGCGAACACCTTGTGGTAGCCGTTGGTGACCGACCACGTGTCGTCCAGGCCGGCGATGAGGGCCTCCGGCTTTGCATTCGTCTTGTAGGCGCCGACAAACACATCGTAGGGCGTGACGTCGTTGCCGCCGATGCCGGCCTCAGCCCAGTCCGCGGCGCGCAGGCCGAGCCACGCGCCGGCCGAGGTCCAGGCGTTGCGGATGAGCGCGCCCTCGACCGCGGTGTCGAAGGGCCCGGCGAAAGACATGCTCGCGCCGCCGGTCACCGCGGCGAGCATGGTGTCCGCATCCTGGCGCCGGGCGAGCGACGCCGCGGCCGCGCCGCCGATCGCGGCGAACGCCGCGTGCGGGTGCACGTTGAACACCGGGAACGGGAAGGCGAGCGCGAAGCGCGTGGTGACTTCGTATGCCACGGCGAGCGCGCGCAGCACTTCCTCGACCGTGCGCCCCTGCGCTTCGGACTCGGCGAGCAGCGCCGGGATGGTGTACGCGCCGCCGTGGCAGGAGGCGTTGCGGAAGCCTTCGTCGAGCTCGCACCACGTGATCGCCATGCCGTTCGCGCTGGCGGCGGTGTACTTGTCGGCCTTGGGAGCCCCGCGTGCCAGCACGGTCGCTTCCGTGCTTCCGGAAGAAGTCTTAAGAAAAGCTTGGTGCGCGCGCGCCACCTGCGCCTCCAGCGACCCGGCCACCATCGCGCCGATGTCGTCCGAGAGGATGATCGCCGCGCGCCGGCGCACCGGCTCGGGCAGCGGCTTCTTGACGGCCTCGGCCGCCCACTCGATCAGCTTGACGGTGTTGGCGGCGGCTTGCGCGCGCGCCGGATTTTCATTAGTTGTCATGTTGGACAATCCTAGCTAAAGGGAAAACCATGCGTATCTGGCACCAAAGCTTTACCGACCTGACGGTCATGCCGCTCTACCGCAAGACGATCACGGAGCATGCTGCCGCGGTGATGGGGCAGGACGCCACGGTGAAAGTGCACGGCCTGCGGCCCGGCACGTACACCGAGGGCTGCGCGCCGATCGACGCGATCAAGTATCGCTATGTGGCCGCGGTCCACGAGCTCCAGGTCTGCGATGCGGCGATGGTGGCCGAGCGGGAAGGCTTCGATGCGCTCGCCCTCGGCTGCTTCTTCGACCCGGGCCTGCGGGCGGCAAGGTCGCTCGTCGACATCCCGGTCGTCGGCCTCGGCGAGAGCTGCGCGCTTGTCGCCTGCTCGCTCGGCCGGAAATTCGGCCTGGTGACGCTGTGCGAGGACCAATCCGCCGACTACACCGATCTCATGCTGGGCTATGGGCTCGAGCGCCGCTTCTCCGGCGCGCTCGCGCTCGACCCGCCGATCGACGAGTTCTCGCTCGAGGCCGACGAGAAGACCGCGCGGGCGATCGAGGAGCGCTTCGATCTGGCGTGCGCGGCCGTGGTCGAGCGCGGCGCCGAGATCATCATTCCCGCCGACGGCGTGCTCAATGAATTCCTCGTGCGTCGCCGCCGCTTGACGGCGCATGGGGACGTGCCCGTGATGGACAGCCTCGGGGTGCTGTTTCAGCACGCCGCGTTCCTGGTGAGGCTCGCGCGCACGACGGGGACCGGGATCAGCCGTCATCAGATGTATGCCAAGCCGTCGGCGGCGATGGTGGACCACGTTCGCGGGTTTTCGCGGCAACCGGAGCTCAAGAGCGACTTCTCGGGAGATCGTTGAAGCAGGCCGTCGCCCCCGAGTGCTTTTGTCGGGGGCCCCGTTTAAAAAAAAGCAAATGGGTCCCCGCCTTCGCGGGGACGACAACCTGTTTCATTTCTTCTCTCTACCTCACCTTTCCCGGAATCGGCGGCTGGCCGATGCGGCGCCAGAGGTATTTGCCGTGACCGCCCTTGCCGACGACCTTGTGGTCGTCCATCACGGTCTCGCCGCGCGAGATGCAGCGCACCGGCCAGCCCTTCAGGCTCCAGCCTTCGTGCAGGTTGTAGTCGGCGTAGGAAGCGAAGTCGGCGGCGTGCAGCACGCGCTCCTTGTCCAGGTCGACGAGCGTGAAATCGGCGTCCGCGCCCGGCTCGAGCGTGCCCTTGAGCGGCGCGAGGTCGAAGACCTTCGCGGGCACCGAGCCGAGGAGCTGGCAGATGCGCTGCAGGGGCAGCTTGCGCTTATGGTAACCCTCGGAGAGCATCACCGGCAGCATGCTCGCGGTCGCGGGGAAGCCTTGCGACGCGAGCCAGAGCGGCTTGTCCTTGTTCACCTTCTTGCGCGCGTTGTGGTCCGAGGCGACCAGGTCGATGGTGCCGTCGAAGATCGCCTCCCATATCGCCTCGCGGTCGTCCTTGGTGCGGAACGGAGGGTTGGCCTTGCCCATGCCGCCGAGCTCCGAGTCCTCGGTGTGCGTGAGGTAGTGCGGGCAGGTCTCGACGATCACGTCCTTGAAGCGGCTCCGCCAGAAGCGGATCACGTCGAGCGCCTTGCGTGAGGAGATGTGCGGAAAGTACACGCGCGCGCCGAGCTGCTCGGCGAGATACAGCGCGCGCAGCGCCGGCTCGGACTCGGTGATCGCGGGCTTGGACGCGGACCAGTCCTTGAGCGTGCTGCCGCCGGCCGCCTGGATCTTCCTGCGCTCGCGGTTCACGATCTCGATGTTCTCGGTGTGGCAGACCACGATCGGCCGCCCGACGCGCGCCGATTCCTTGAGCAGATCGTAGAAGTAGCCGTCGTCGGTGCCGTCCAGCCCGAGGTAGCGCCCTTCCTCGCCCTTGAAGTTCATGAAGTACTTGAACGAGGTGACGCCGTAGTCGCGCACGTACTCGCCGAGCTCCTTGATGTGTAGCTCGTTGGCGGTGCTGAAGTGGAAGCCGAAGTCGACGTGGGCGCGGGCGACCGCGTGCTCGAGCTCGCGCCGGAATACCTCGCCGTAGGCCTCGTTGTTGAGGAAGTAGCCGAGCACGGTGGTGAAGCCGCCTTGCGCGGCGTTGGCGGTCTCGGTCGAGTACTCGGTGATCTTCTCGCCCATGCCGAAGTGCACGTGGCAGTCGATGAGGCCGGGGAACACGTGCAGGCCGGCCGCCGACTGCTCGGCGATGCCCGGCGCGGCGGCGCCGGGGGCGAGGAGGGAAGCGATCTTGCCGCCCTTGACGAGCACATCCTTCTTCTCGGGCGCCTTGTCCGGAAATACCAGCGTCCCGCCGCGCAGTACGAAGTCGCTCATTGCCTGGCGTGCCTTTCTCTTAGGTCCTGCATGGAATAGATGGCGTGCGTGCCGGCCGGCGTGTTGAGCGCCGGCAGCGTGAGCACGAGGTCCTGTTCCGCGATGTCGCGCGAGATGCAGACCAGGCGGTTGCCGTGGTCGGCATCCGGCCAGTCCTTGAAGCGCTGCGGCGAGTGAAATACCCCCTGCACGCCCTGCACGAACGCGATGGTGTCTTCGACCTGGAGAAGGCCTTTGACGCGGATGAGCCGCGCGCCGAATTCCTCGCGGGCGAGCCGCGACCACGCCGACCATCCCGCCCACGTGATCGGGGGAGGGGGACGAAATGCGTGCGCGCGGATGCCGGAGAAATGTGCTCCGGCCTTGAGGGCTCGGGACCGGATCGGGCCCAGGAACGAAACCTGGTATTTCCTCGCGCCCTCGTAGGACGAGAACAGCTCAGCCGGTGAGGCGAGAACTTGTGCTCCGGGGTTCAGTTCATTCAAAAAATCCAAAACCTCTCGAGGATCGGCAAGGTCCCGCTTGCTGACATAGATGCGTTCGGCAATCGCGGCCTGCTTGTCGAGCTCGGGATACTCGGTGCGCGAGGCGAGGAAGTGCTGCGCGTCGATCGCGCAGACGGTGGCCTCGAAGGCGTACGCGCCGGTGACGAGCGGATGGCCGAGGAGCACGTTGAGGAGCGGGGCGGGATCGGCGGCGCCGCTCGTCTCGATGATCACGCGCTCGAAGGGCGGGATCTCGCCGCGCGCGCGGCGCCCGTCCAGGTCGGCGAGCGTCTCGTGCAGCGCGCCAGTGTTCGCGCAGCAGAGACAGCCGGCGTCGAGCAGCACCACGTTGTCGGTGGCCTGCGCGATCACCGCCTGGTCCAGGCCGATCTCGCCCAGCTCGTTCACCACCACCGCGGTGTTGGCGAGCGCCGGCTCCTTCAGCGCCCGGTTGAGCAGCGTGGTCTTGCCGCTGCCCAGGAAGCCGGTGAGCAGGAACACCGGTGTTTTCATCCGTCTCCGAACAGCTCGAGCAGCGCGCCGCGCACCCAGCGGTTGGCGGCGTCGTTCTCCACGCGCGGATGCCAGTAGAGCGACACGTCGAAGCTCGGGATGCGGATAGGCAGCGGATGCACCTTCATCTTGACGAGCTGCGTCCAGGCTTTCGCGACCTGGCTCGGCAGGCTGACGATGAGGTCGGTGCCGGCGATGATCAGCGGCACCACCATGAAATGCGGCACGCGCAGCGCCACGTTCTCTTCCACGCCGTGCTCGGCGAGCGCGCGCTCGAGCTGCTGGTGGCCGGAGCCCATCGAGGAGATAAGCACGTGGCGCACCGAAAGGAATTCCTTCAGCGTAAGCGCGCTGCGCCGGCCGAGGGGGTGGTCGGGGCGCGTCATGCAGACATAGTGCTCGTCGAAGAGGCGCTCGCGCCGGATCTTGTCGCGCAGTTGCGGCACGTAGCCGACCGCGAGGTCGATGTCGCCGGTCTCCATGCGCACCACGAGCTCGGACGCCGGCAGCTGCGCGGTCTCGATGCGGATTGCGGGGCCGTGCTGGTGCAGGTGGCGCATGAGCGCGGGGAGCAGCACCGTCTCTCCGACGTCGGTCATGTACACGCGCAGGCTGCGCGTGGTGCGGCGCGGGTCGAACGCCTCGCGCGCGCCGAGCGCGCCGCGCACCATGGCGAGCGCGTCGGTGAGCGACGGCGCGAGCTCCAGCGCCCGCGGCGTGGGCAGCATGCCGCCGCGCGTGTTCACGAACAGGGGATCGCCGAGCTGGCGGCGCAGCCGGCCGAGCGCGCTGCTCATGGCGGACTGCGTGAGGCCCATGTGCGCCGCGGCACGGGTGACGTTGCCGTGGCGCAGCAGCGCCTCGAATACCGGCAGGAGGTTCAAGTCCGGTGTATTCACCTATTCACACCGTGGATGAAAATAATCAACGCCATCGATTTGACTAATAATTATAGGTCTGCCTAGACTGAAATCAGGAAGGAGCTCACTGCGTGAAACCCTGGGACGGCATCATCAGCGAGGAGGATCAGAAGGCCACCTACGCCGCCGGCTTCGGCCGGCCGTCGAGCATCGGCCGGCGGCCCGCGCTGCTCATCATCGACGTGCAGTACCGCACCATCGGCACCTCGCCGAAGCCGATCCTCGAAGCGATCAAGGAATTCCCGACCTCCTGCGGCGAGCTCGGCTGGAACGCAATGCGCAACATCGCGCTGCTGCTCGCCGAGTTCCGCCGCAACGAGTGGCCGGTGCTCTATCCGCACGTCGCGCCGAAGAACAAGGCCACCGACGGCGGCCGCCTGGCGGAGAAGGTGCCGGCGATCATGGATATCGCGGCGAAGGGCTACGAGTTCCCCACCGAGATCGCGCCACGCGAAGGCGACGTGCTGATTCCGAAGAAGCATCCGAGCGCGTTCTTCGCCACGCCGCTCGCCAGTCACCTCATCGACCTGGGCGCCGACACGCTGGTGGTCACCGGCTGCACCACCAGCGGCTGCGTGCGCGGCAGCGTGTTGGACGCGTTTGCGTACAACTTCCGTGCTTTCGTGCCGCACGACGCGGTGTACGACCGCTGCGCGACCTCGCACGCGGTGAACCTGTTCGACATGGCGGCCAAGTACGCCGACGTGGCTACCACCGCGGAGATTCTCGAGAGGCTTCGCCCGCTGAGCAAAGGATCGCCCGTACGCAAAGTGGGCTGAGTCCTTTGGAGAAGCTCGCTACCCGGAAAGCATCGGCTCGTCGTCCGCGCGCAGGCGGGGATCCCATTTTGCGAAACGGGGCCCCCGCCTTCGCGGGGGCGACATCTTTAGACGCCCCCTGATTGCCGATGCGTGAAGCCGTCGTCGTCCTCGACATGACGCGGGACTCGATCGCGCCGGAGGCGCGCGCGGTGGCGATGCGGCGCGCCATCCTTCCGCGCGCCGCGGCGTACCTGGCGTGGGCCCGCGGCAAGGGCATGCCGGTGGTCCACGTGTGCAGCGCGCGGCGGCGCACCGACAAGTGGTTTCTCAAGTTCTGGGAGCTTGCGAACGAGATCTGGCAGCCCGGCCAGCAGCCGATCCCGGAGCTCTACCGGCCGGAGCAGGACACGGTGGTGCACAAGCGCCGCTATAGCGGGTTCTACGCCTCCGACCTCGAGCTCACGCTGCGCGAGCTCGACGCCGGCTCGCTGCAGCTCATCGGCTGGTCGACCTCGCTCGCCGTGGCGACGACCGCGATCGACGCCTGGCAGGGCGGCTTTCCGACCACCGTGGTGAGCGACCTGACGATCGCGCACGCGTGGGGCGGGCACACGGTGGAAGAGAACCAGAAGTGGTCGCTCGACTACATCGCCGCAATGGCGAAGTCGAAGATCGTGCGCTCGGACGAATTGATGCGATGAGCGTCGACGGGCGCGCGACACGCCGCGCGCTTAACCCGGAGCTGGACTACTACAGCCTGGAAGCGGCGGAGGCGCTCGGCCTCGCCGGCGTGTCGCGCCTGCCGTGCTCGCTCAAGGTGGTGCTGGAGAACGTGCTGCGCCAGCACGCAGAAGGCCGCTCCGGCGGCGCCGATATCGCCGCGGTGGCCGGGTGGCTCGCCACGCGCCGCGCGGAGCGCGAAATCGCGTTCCGCTTCACGCGCGTGCTGATGCCCGACTCCTCGGGCGTGCCGCTGCTCGGCGACCTCGCCGCGATGCGCGACGCCATGATCCGCCTCGGCGGCGACCCGGCGCGGCTCAACCCTTCGGTGCCGGTGGACCTGGTCGTCGATCACTCGGTCATGGTCGATGCCTACGGCGTACCCGACGCGGCGATCCGCAACCAGGCGCTCGAGCTCAAGCGCAACGCCGAGCGCTACGCATTCCTGCGCTGGGGCGCGCAGGCCTTCGACCGGCTGCGCATCGTGCCGCCGGGCAACGGCATCCTCCACCAGATCAACCTCGAGTACCTCGCGCGCGTGGTATGGACGCTCGACGGTGTCGCCTACCCCGACTCGGTGCTCGGCATGGACAGCCATACCGCGATGATCAACAGCCTCGGCATCCTCGGCTGGGGCGTCGGCGGGCTGGAAGGCGGCGCCGGCGCGCTCGGCGAGTCGGTCGCGATGCTGGTTCCCGAGGTGATCGGCTGCCGGCTGGCCGGCAAGCCGCGGCCCGGCGTCACTTCGACCGACATCGTGCTCACGGTCACGCAGACGCTGCGCCAGCACAAGGTGGTCGACAAGTTCGTCGAGTATTTCGGTCCCGGGGTCGCCGAGCTCTCCCTCCCCGACCGCGCCACGATCGCCAACATGACCCCGGAGAACGGCGCGACGATGGGCTTCTTCCCGGTCGACGCCGAGACCCTGCGCTACCTGCGCCTCACCGGACGCGACGAAGCGCACGTCGCGCTGGTGGAGGCCTACTGCAAGGCGCAGGGCCTGTGGCGCGATGCCGGCACGCCACCCGCCGAATTCACCGCGATCGTCGAGATCGACCTTTCGGCGGTGGAGCCGAGCGTGTCCGGGCCGAGCCGGCCGCAGGATCGCGTGTCGCTGGCTGAAGCGCCTTCGGCTTTTCGAAAGCTGGTTTCCCACCCGAAAGAAAAAGACGGCGACATCGCGATCGCTGCCATCACCAGCTGCACCAATACCTCGAACCCGACGGTGATGATCGGCGCGGGCCTGCTGGCGCGCAACGCGGTGGCGCGCGGGTTGAAGGTGCGCCCCGGCATCAAGACCTCGCTCTCGCCCGGCTCGCGTGTGGTGGCCGACTACCTGGCGAAAAGCGGCCTGCAGGCCTCGCTCGACGCGCTCGGCTTCCAGACAGCGGGATTCGGCTGCATGACCTGCATGGGCAATTCCGGTCCCCTGCCGGCCGAGGTGGCCGAAGCGGTGGAGATGCACGGCGTGACCGCGGTCGCGGTGCTCTCGGGCAACCGCAACTTCGAAGGCCGCATCCATCCCGGCCTGCGCGCCAATTTCCTCGCCTCGCCGCCCCTCGTAGTGGCGTACGCGCTGGCGGGCAGCGTGCTGGTGAACCTCGAGCGCGAGCCGCTCGGCGCCGGCGCCGACGGCGGGCCGGTTTACCTGCGCGACCTCTGGCCCGGCGGCGAAGAGATCCGCGGCATCATCGACGAGATCGTCACGCCCTCGCTGTATCGCGAGCGCTATGCGACGCTGCTCGACGGCACACCCGAGTGGCGCGCGCTGAAAGGCAAGACCGGGAGCACCTATGCCTGGGCGCCGAAAAGCAGCTTCATCCGGCGGCCGCCGTTCTTCGACGACATGGAGGCAACACCGCGCGAGCCCGCCGACATCCGGGGCGCGCGCGTGCTCGGCCTCTTCGGCGACATGTTCACCACCGACCACATCTCGCCGATCGGCGCAATCTCGAAAGGCACGCCGGCCGCGGAATACCTTTCGTCGCTCGGCATCGCGCCGGCCGATTTCGTCAACTACGCGGCGCGGCGGCTGAACCACGACGTCATGATCCGCGGTACGTTCGCCAACGTGCGCGTGCGGAACGAAATGACGCCGGGAGTCGAGGGCAGCAGCACGGTGCATTACCCGGACGGCACCCGGATGCCGATCCACGCCGCCGCCGGGCGTTACCGCGCCGAAGGCGTGCCGCTCGTCGTGATCGCCGGGGCGGAGTACGGCGCCGGCTCCTCGCGCGACTGGGCGGCCAAGGGTACGCGGCTGCTCGGCGTGCGCGCGGTAATCGCCGAGAGCTTCGAGCGCATTCACCGCTCGAACCTGGTCGGCATGGGTGTGCTGCCGCTACAGTTCCCGGCCGGCGTGACGCGCAAGACGCTCGCGCTGAAGGGCGACGAGCTGATCGACGTCGCCGGCATCTCGGGAGCCATGGCGCCGCGCGGCGAGCTCGAGTGCGCGATTACCCGCGCCGACGGCAGCCGCCACAAGCTGAAGCTGCTCTCGCGGCTCGACACGCGGCGCGACGTCGGCTATTTTCGCCACGGCGGCCTGCTGCACTACGTGCTGCGGCAGCGCCTTTCGAACGAGGTGTCCGCATGAATCCAAGGAAGAAGCTGCGCGAGCTGCTCGCGCGGCCCGGCTATGCCGTCGTGCCCGGCGCCTACGACACTCTGGCCGCGCGCCTGGTGCAGGGCGCGGGGTTCGACGCCGTCTATCTCACCGGCGGCGGCTATTCGCGCGCCAACGGCTATCCCGACATCGGCCTGCTCACGCAGACCGAGGTCACGCAGTGGATCTCGCGCACGGTGGACGCGGTCGACATCCCGGTCATCGCCGACATGGACGCCGGCTACGGCAACGCGCTCAACGTCATCCGCAGTGTGCGCGAGTACGAGAAGACCGGCGTCTCGGCTTTCCATCTCGAGGACCAGGTGTCGCCGAAGAAGTGCGGCCACTACGAGGGCAAGCAGGTCGTGAGCCGCGCGGAGATGGTCGGCAAGATCAAGGCCGCCGTCGATACGCGGCGCGACGCCGACATGGTGATCATCGCGCGCTCCGACGCGCGCGCCATCGAGGGACTGCAGGGGTCGATCGACCGGGTGAACGCCTATCTCGAGGCGGGCGCCGACGTCGGCTTCGTCGAAGCGCCGCAATCGCGCGAGGAGCTCGCCGTCGCGGCGCGCCAGCTCAAGAAACCGGCGCTCGTCAACATCTTCGAGGGCGGCAAGACGCCGGTGCTGCCGGCGCGCGAGCTGGAGGCGATGGGCTACCGCATCGGCATCTACCCGTCGCAAACCCACCGCGCGGCGATCGCCGCCGCAAAGCGGGTGCTCGCGGTGCTCAAGCGCGACGGCGATACGGCGGCGATCGAGTCGGAGCTTGCGACGTTCAATGACCGCGAGGAGGCGGTGAACTCGCGCCACTGGCGCGAGCTGGAGACGAAATACCTGAAGGACGTCTGATGCGCATCACGCTGTGCGAGAACATGCGCGCGGTGCCGTATGTGCCGTTCTATCTGGCGCTCGCCGGCGGCTACTGGGAGAAAGAAGGCCTGGACATCCGCCACGTGGTCTCGCCGAGCACCGCGCGCACCGCGACCGGGCTGCTCGACGGCGCGGTGGACGTCTCGTGGGGCGGGCCGATGCGCGTGATGATGCACCACGACGCCGACCCGCGCTGCCCGCTTGTCTGCTTCGGCCAGGTCGTGGCGCGCGACCCGTTCCTCCTGGTCGGACGCACGCGCAAGCCCGCCTTCCGCTGGCAGGACCTCGCCGGGCTGCGCGTCGCGCCGGCGGGCGACGTGCCGACGCCGTGGATGACTTTCCAGGATGATTTGCAGCGTGCGGGCCTCGACCCGGCGGCAATCGCCGGGCGCCGCGTGCGGCCGATGGCGCGCAACCTCGAGGCCTATCGCCGCGGAACGGTGGACGTGGTGCAGGTCTTCGAGCCATACGCCGATCAGCTGGTCAGTGAAGGCGCCGGCCACGTCTGGCACCGCTTCAGCGAGCGCGGCGACTGCGCCTATACCACCTTCTACGCGACCCGCCGCTTCACCCGCGCGCGGCGCGAAGCCTGCCGGCGGCTGGTGCGCGGCATCGCGCGCGCACAGGCCGCGCTGTTCGCCGCCACGCCAGGAGCGATCGCCGACGCGGTCGGCCGCTTCCTGCCGAAGGTGCCGCGCGGATCCCTCGCGCGCATCATCGGCGCCTATCGTGCGAACGGCCTGTGGGCGGCGACACCCGACCTGCCGCCTGCGCCGGTGCTGCGCCTGAAGGCCGCCCTTGTTTCGGGCGGGCTCATCCGCTCCGACCCGCCTTACGAGAGAATCGTGGACCGCGAGCTTTCACGAAAATGACGAGCAAAGTTCCCACGATCGATATATCGAGGCCTGGCATCGCAGGCGAGGTTGCACGAACCTGCGAGGAGACCGGCTTCCTCATCATCTCCGGGCACGGCTTCCCGCTCGAGCTCCTCGAGCGGGCGAAGCGCGAGCTGTTTGCCTTCTTCGACCTGCCGGAGGCGGTCAAGAACCGCTGGCATCCGCGCGGGCCGTCGCGGCAGCGCGGCTACCACGGCTTTGCCACGCGCGGCCTTGCGTACACGCTGGGCCAGAAGACGCCGCCCGACCTGCGCGAAACCGTGTTCCTCGGTCCGGTCGACGACCACCGCGCCTACTACGCCGGCATGCCGGAAGCGGCGACGAGCTATGCGCCGAACCTGATTCCGGATGAGCCCGCCGGGCTCGCCGCCACCCTGGTGGCGCTCTACCGCGCGTACGAGCGCCTGGCGGGCAACATGATGCGCGTCTTTGCCGCCGCGCTGCGTCTGCCCGAAGGGTTCTTCGACGGCACGCTCGACCGGCACTTCAGCATCATGTCCTGCCATCACTATCCGGTGCTGAAGGAGCCGCCGTTGCCGGGGCAGCTCCGTACCGGCGCGCACACCGACTACGGCGCCATGACCATTCTCGCCGCCACCGATGCGCAAGGCGGGCTGGAAGTGCGCCGGCCCGACGGGTCGTGGTCCGCGGTGCAGCCGCGCGCCGGAGAGTTCGTCGTCAACCTCGGCGACATGATGGCGCGCTGGACCAACGAGCGCTGGGCCTCGACGCTGCATCGCGTGGTGAATCCGCCGCTCGGCATGGCGCAGAGCCGGCGCCTCTCGATCGGCATGTTCGTGCACCCGAACTACGACCAGCGCATCGAATGCGTGCCGACCTGCCTGGCGGCGGGCGAGAAGCCGCGCTACGAGCCGATTTCCGCGGGCGAGCACATCAAGCGCAAGATCGAGCGCAGCCATGCGGCCGCGTAGCAGGGGGTCGCCCCCGCGAAGGCGGGGGTCCAGTTTTGCAAAATGGGGTCCCCGCCTGCGCGGGGACGACGGACTATTTAGAAGTCAGCGCGATGCACTCGATCTCGATCTTCATGCCGGCGGAGAGCTGAACGCCGCAGACCGTCCGCGCCGGCGGGTCGACGGGGAAGAACTGCTTGAACACCGCGTTCATGTTCTCGAACTCGAGCATGTCGTAGAGCAGCACGTTGATCTTCACCACCCGCTCGAGCGAGGAGCCGGCCGATTCGAGCAGGTGGCGCATGTTGGTGAGCGTCTGCCGCGTCTCGTGCGCCATCGTGCCCGGGCTGCGCTCGCCGCTCTGCGGGTCGGTCGACAGCATGCCGGAGAGGAAGATGAACTCGCCCGCGCGGATGCCGGGGCTGTGCGGCAGGTTGAAGTTGCGCGAGACGTTCAGCTTCTCGTTCTTCGGCTCGATGACCTTGCGCTCGACAGGCATGGGCTCGCTCCTCGGTCAGGCCAGGGCGACGGCGTCGAGCTGCACCTTGAAAGCGTCGATGATGCGCACGCTCCAGACGGTGCGCGCCGGCGGCCCTTTCGGCACGTACTGGCGGTACACGCGGTTGAGCGCGTCGTATTCGATGCGGTCGTAGATCATCGCGCGCACCTGGACCAGGCGCTCGAGCGAGGCGCCCGCCGCCTCGAGCACGAGCTGGAGGTTGCGGAAAGCGCGGTGCGCTTCGCTGGTGAGCGTGCCGTTCAGCCGCTCGCCGCTCTCCGGATCGACCGGCACCACGCCGGAGACGAACACGAAGTCGCCGGCGCGGATCGCAGTGCTCTGCACCCAGCCGTAGCCCGCGGCCATGTCGAGGCCGGGGCGAGGAGGGTGCACGATGATGCGTTTCATGGTTGTTGATCCGCATTCTAAGGGTCTCTTCACCCGCGTCACGCTGCCGCTCGCGGTCTTCGGCCTGATCAACCAGGCGGCGCGCACGGTGATGGCGATCATCGGGCCGGTGCTGGCGGTGCAATTCGGGCTTTCGGCAAGCGAGCTCGGGCTGCTCGCCGCGTGCATGCTCGCCGCCTACGCGCTCGCGCAACTGCCGGACGGCATGGCGCTCGACCGCGTGGGCGCGCGCAACGTGCAGGCCGCGCTGGGCGTGCTCACCGCTGCCGGCTTCGCGCTCTTCGCGCTCGCCGAGAGCCTCGCCACCCTCGTGCTCGCACGCGTGATCGTCGGCGTCGGCGTCTCGGCCGGGCTGATGGCCCTCATCAAGGCCAACGCGCAATGGTTTCCGCCGGCTAAGGTCGCGCTCGTCACCGGCATTGCCGTCTCCATCGGCGGCCTGGGCAGCGTGCTGTCCACCGGCCCGGTCGCAGCCGCGCTGCCGGCGCTCGGCTGGCGCGGCATCCTCTGGGTGCTGTGCGGCCTTTCCGCTGCCACGGCGTTGTGGATTCTCGTTTCCGTGCCGGACCGGCGCGGCGGCGGCTCGGGTGGCCTGCAGGCGGAGCTGCGCGTCATGGGCTCGATCCTGCGCTCCCCCGTGTTCTGGCGCTTCGCGCCCGCGGTCGCCATGCTCTCAGTCCTCAACTTCGCCTACCTCGGCCTGTGGGCCGGGCCGTGGCTGCGCGACGTGGCCGGCTACGACAGCCAGGGGAGCGCGAATATCCTGCTCGCGTACACGCTGACCATGATGGCCGGCGCGCTCATCGTCGGTGCGGCGGCGAGCCGCGCCAAGGCGCTCGGGCTTCCGGCGATGCTGGTCACGCTCGCCTGTACCGCCGGGCAGGTCGGCGCCCAGATCGGGCTGGCGCTGCAGCCGACCGCGCCGCTCGTGGTCGGCGGGCTGTGGATGCTGTTCGCCTTCTGCGTCGCCGGCGCTACCGCGGGCTACATCACCGTCGGCCAGATGTTTCCGCCCGAGCAGACCGCGCGCGTGGCGACCGCGGCCAACACGCTCACGCTCGTCGCCGCGTTCGTGGTGCAAGCCGGCGTCGGCTGGGTGCTCGATCTCTGGCCGCGCACCCCCTCGGGCGGCTGGGATCCGCGGGGCTATTCGGCGGCCCTCGCGGTCTCGCTCGCGCTGCAGCTTTTCGTCGCGGCCCGGCTTTTTGGAGGAAGACGCTAGATGGCACTCGAAATCGCAATACGCCGCTTCGGCGGCCCGGAGGTGCTGGAGGCGCGCGACGTGCCACCGGACGCGCCGGCCAAAGGGCAGATCCGCATCCGCCACAAGGCGATCGGCGTCAACTTCACCGACGTGCACGGCCGGCGCGGCGACTATGCGCCGCTGCGAGCGATGCCGATGCCACTCGTGCTCGGCATGGAAGCCGCGGGCGTGGTGGAAGCGGTCGGCGAGGGCGTCGAGCGCTTCCGCGCCGGCGACCGCGTCGCCTATGCCTCCGGGCCGATCGGCGCCTATCGCGAGGTGCGCAATTTCGCCGCCGACCGCTGCGTTGCGCTGCCAGCCGGCGTGTCGGACCAGGCGGCGGCCGCGCTCTTGCTCAAGGGCCTGACGCTGCAGACTCTGCTGCGGCGCGTATTTCGCGTGCCCGCCGGCGCCTGGGTGGTGTTCCACTCGGCGGCGGGCGGCGTCGGCTCGCTCGCCGGCCAGTGGCTGCGCGCGCTCGGCGCGCACGCCATCGGCACGGTGGGTTCCGAAGTCAAGGTGGCGGCAGCGCGCGCCGCGGGATACCAGGAGGTGCTGGTGCGCGGGCGCGACGACTGGCCGGCGCGCGTGGGCGAGCTCTCGGGCGGCGGCGTGCCGGTGGTCTACGACTCGGTCGGCCGCGACACCTGGCAGGGCTCGCTCGCCTGCCTCGCGCCGCGCGGCCACTTCGTCTGCTTCGGCAATTCCTCCGGCCTCGCCCCGTCCTTCCAGGTGAACGAGCTGCGCGACCGCGGCAGCCTGGTCCTCACCTGGATGCGCTTCGGCGACTACACCGCGACCGCCGCCGAGCTGCAGGCGGCGGCGCAGGAGCTCTTCGAGATGGTGGCGAGCGGCGCGCTGCGCCTGCCGGCGCCGCAGTGCCTGCCCCTTGAGCGGGCGGCCGAGGCCCACCGCCTGCTCGAGAGCGGCAAATCGACCGGGCCGCTGGTGCTGCTTCCCGGGGTGGGGTAGAACTCCCAGGCAGGTGAGGACCTGTCAAAGCCGCGCCGGCCGGACGCCCGCATGAATGTGCAGCGGGAACCAGGACTTCAGGCTGCGAAGCAGGGTCGCGGACCCCACGACCCTCAGCCGTCGATCGTCCTGCGCCTTGCGCAGCGGCACATCGCCCATCCACACCTGAGTCATCGTTCTCAGGTCGGTGGTGAAAAACACGTCTACCTCGTAGCCGGGATCCTCGAGGCACAGCTCGACGTCGCGGCCGCTGATCTTGACCCACCACTCCGCGAAGCTTTCGAGGTCGGTGTAGGTGATTTTTACGACCGTCCGTCCCTCCGGAAGCTTGCGCGGGTCGATACGGCGCCGGATGTCCGCCATCAGGTACTCGACGTCGAGATCCTCGTCGGCCATCTTGCTGCGCGCCCAGCGCATGCCCCACTCGGACATTTGCAGGAGCAGCGGGAGCAGCTCCCTCCCGCTTGGCGTGAGGCGGTACTCGAAACCCTTCTGCTCGGGGATCCGCTTGCGCACGAGCACGCCCCGTTGCTCCAGGTCGGCGAGGCGCGTGTTCAGCACCGTCGGGGAAATCCGGGGGATGGCGCGCTGGATCTGGTTGAAGCGGGTCGCGCCCAGCATCAATTCGCGCACGATCAGCAGCGTCCACTTCTCCCCCAAAACCTCGGCGGCCTTGGAAAGAGGGCAGAACTGGCTGTATTCGATCACGGCGCGGCTCCGACCACTACGGAAATTGTAGTGGGTTGCTACGCTTTGCGCAGCAGCCCCCAGGGCGCCTCCGGCCTATCCTACCGCTCCGGCGAAATCACTCGCCGATAGCCAGAAAGGAACTCGAAATGACTACCGAAGCCGTACTCCAGAGCCATCTCAATGCCGCAAGAGAGGGTGTCGAAGCAATCATGCAGGACTACACGGATCGTTCCGTCCTCATCACGCATGACGCCACCTACCGTGGACTCGGGGAGATCCGGCAGTTCTTTGTCACGCTGCTCAAGGAGCTTCCTGCGGGATTCTGGGACGGCTTCGAGATGAAGCGCCAGGAGATCGTGGGCGAGGTGGCGTATATCCGCTGGCAGAGGAAGCCCTGGTTTCCCCTCGCCACCGATACGTTCGTCGTGCGGAACGGAAAGATCCTGTTTCAGACGTTCACGGCGCAGACGCAATAGGGCCGCGCCAACCATGCCGCCCGACATCGCCCTGGATGCGACGCCAGCGTTCCAGCTTAATGCGAGATCGACTGACATCGCGCCTGCGATCAGCGCTCGCAGCTTTTTGTTTGTGTCCGCTAAAGATCTCGCTCACGGCGTATCGATCAGCGCCGCGATCTCCCCGGCGAGCGCCTCGCGGCTGCGCGAGTCGATGGCCGCACCGCCGCGCAGGCGGCGAAACACTGCCTCGAGCGAGCGCCTGCGCGCCGGATCGATTGCGTCGGCGAGATGCGCGCCTTGCTGCGCTTCGAGGACGAACTCGCCGCGCCGCGCGTGATTGCGCTCGGCAACGAGCTTCACGTGCAGCAGCGCGCGGCCGAGCAGAACCCAGGGCAGGTTAGGGGCCGTGACCGGGCCGACCTTGAGCTCGTAGCCGCCGAGCGGTTGCCCGAGCACTTGCACTTTTGCGAGGCGACTGGCGCCCGCGAGCGTGCCCGCCGCGCCCACGGCGGCGCCGATGCCCGCGCCGAGCAGCAGCGAGGCGCCGTGCAGCACAGCGTCGATAACCAGACCCGCGGCGGCGCCCGAGGCGGCGCCGGTGAGCGCGAGCTGCGTCGCCGACAGCCCGAAGATGTTGAAGCTCTGCTCCGAAAACACGTCCTCGACGAGGTAGCTGGCGGCGGTTTCTCGCGTCTCGAGGTCCCCGTGATGGTAGATCTCCTGCACGGCGCGCCGCGCCGCCCGCTCGCGCTTCCTGATCTCGTCGCGCAGCTCGGCGCGGCCGCGATCGCGCGCCACCTCGTCGGCAGCGTCGCCGCGCAAGGGCACGGTGACGCTCGCCGACAGAGCCGCGATCAGCAGCTCCGCGATCTCGCCGGCTGCCGCGCGCTTGCGCCGCTCGCGGTCGGCGCTCAGAGCGTCGGCCGCGCGATTCAGTGCAGGCGCCCAGGTCTCGTCGATCGCGCCGAACGCGCGCAGCAGCTCGATGCGCTTGCCGAAATCTGCGCGCACCGCGTCGAACACGCGAACAATCGAGAAATACTGCGTGAGCGCGGCGCGCCACTGGTCGACGTGATCCCCCGAGGAGATCAGGTTGATCAGCGCCATCCGCGGCCGGCCGGTCCAGCGCAGCACCTCCATCTCCGCTTCGTACTGGCGCCCATACGGCCGGCTGCCGTCGACCACATACAGGATGCCGGCGCCTTCCATGATCGGCGTCAAAAGCTCGCGCTCGTCGTGAAAACGCGCGTCGGCCGCGTGCGCCTCGAGGAACCCGCGCACGACCGTCGCGCGCTCGCCCGCACCGCGGTCGTGCGCTTCGAGCCAGGTCAGCGTCTCGCGCGCGCGCTGGAAGCCCGGTGTGTCGATCAGCTCATAGAGCGTCTCGCCCTCGAGGCGCATCGGATAGGTGCGCGCCCGGGTGGTGGTGCCCGGGTGCGGCGAGATCGCCACCGCGTCGTCCTCCGCGAGCGTCGCCACGATGCTGCTCTTGCCCTTGTTCGGGTGACCAACGATGGCGAAACGCGGCGGACTCATGCCGCGCCCGTCTCGACGTACAGATGCGGATCGGCGAGCCGGCCCATCGCTCGCATCCAGGTCTCCAGCTCGAGGGTGCTTACCTCGCGTGCTCCCTCCGGCACCGGCGTCACGACGATCGACGCCGCGGTGCCTAGGCGCCGGCGCAGCTCGGCGAGGAAATCGAGCAGCTCGAGCAGCGGCGGTTCCCAGGCGGGCGCGAACACGACGACGGGGTGCGCGCCGTCGCCCGCTTGCTCCAGGGCGGCCCGGTCGTCAACCATCGCGCGGCCGCCGCCCGCCTCCGCGATCGAGGCAAGCTCGAAACCCAGGCGCTCGCGCGAGTAGGTCCGTGCCGCGTCAGGCGCGAGGCTATCGTCCCAGATCACGGCGTTCGCACGCCCCGTGATCGGGCGCGGCGGACTCGCTGCAGGCGTCGGGCTGCCGGCCGGCGCGGCATCGTGCGCTTCTGCGGCGGTCTCGATCTCCGGCGCCGCCATCCGGTCGAGTAATGCGGTGACGCGCGGCTCGTCGAGCAGCAACGCGCCGGTCGCGGCGCGCAAGCGCGCGGCGGCTAGCACGAGCAGCGCGAGCCGCGGCAGCAACCCGTACGTCACCACGCAGAGCACGGTGAACGGCCACCATCCGCCGAGCGCACGCGAGGCGCCGCTCGCGAGCGATCCGCTCTCCAGGCGAAAGAACTGCGACTGCTCCACGAGCGCTGTGCTCGGCACAGCCCCCGGCACGAAGGTGTGCCACGGCCAGGCGATCGCCTGAACCGCGCGGCTCACGGCGGCCGGATTGGCTTCGAGCGTCGTGCTCCAGCCGAACGCGAGGTCCGTGAAGGTCACGAGCAGGATCGCGCTCACGAGTGCCGCGACGTTGAACGCGACGGCTGCCGCCTGCGACCAGAAGAGAATCTGCCACTTCGCAAACCGGCCGGCGCTCGCGCGTGCGCTGTGCCAGTCGAACAGGCGCGCGGCGACGGGTGAGGCGCGGGCGAGACGGCGAAATACCGAAGCGGCCCAGCCGCCGGGCGTGATCGTCGCGAGCAGATCCTGGAAGCTCTTGAAGCCGATCGCCCGTCCCATCAGCAGCAGCAGCGTCAATGCCAGAAACGCGAGCTGTACGCCGACGAGCAGCGCCAGCAGGCGCACGACGTTGACGGGTTGCGAGCCGTCGTAGCGGAACGCGGCGAGCGCGACCGTGATTCCGGCGGCGATGCCGAGGCCCGCCATCACGAACGTGACGAGCGTGCGCACCCGCACAAGGCGCGCGCCATCGCTCGAGTGATCGCCCGCGGCGGCTTCCCGCCACCATTTGCGGACGCTCTGCAGGCGGCTCGCCGGCGCGAAGCTGCGGGCGATTCCGCGATCGCGCCGCACGCGCTCCGCATACGGCGTGAGCCGGTCGGCCTCGAGCCACGTCGGCACGTCGATCGCGTCTTCGAAAAGGGTCGTCGGCCGCCGCGACATTGGGCGATGATACGTTCTTCAGCGCTGCGGCAAGCTTCTCTCTAAGGGTTTGACGCCCGCTTGGGCGATAATTGCGCTCGCACCTTTTCTTTTTCTACCGAGCATATGAATCTGGAATCCCGCACCCCGAAAAGAAAGCTCCCGACCGCCGTTTTCGTCGCTGCCGTCGCCGGCCTGCTCGCAGCCGGCTACATACTCGCGCCGCGCTTCGAGCGCGAGGCGCCGGTCATTACCCTGACGCCGGACGCCAGCGTGGTCGGCCAGGGGCCGATCGAGATCGGCATCACCGACAGGGGCATCGGCCTGAAGTCGGTTACCGCGACGCTGTCTGCGGGCGGCAAGGATCACGAGATCGCCGTCGAGGCGTACGCCAGCCCCGTCGGGGAGAAGAAGATCAGCGCCGCCGTGGCGAAGATCGCCGGCATCAAAGAGGGCCCCGCAGTGCTGCGCGTGCGCGCCCGGGACGGGTCGCTCTGGGGCTGGTTCGGCGGCAACGAGACGGTGCTGGCCAAGGAGATGACGATCGACGTCACTCCGCCCACGCTGCAGCTGATCGCCGAGGACCGGTACATCAACTTCGGCGGGGTCGGGGCGATCGTGTACAAGCCCTCTGCGGACACGGCGAGCAGCGGCGTGAAGATCGGCGATCATTTCTTCCCCGGCCACAAGGGGCAGGCGAAGGGCCAGCCCGATCACTACGTTGCGCTTTTCGCCCATCCCTACAATGCGCCGGCGAACGCCAGGGCGATGCTCGTCGCGACCGACAAGGCGGGCAATTCGCGCGAGATGGGACTCTCCTACGAGCTCAAGAACGTGAAGTACCGCAAGAGCACGCTCGCCGTCTCCGACAGCTTCATTCAGGGCAAGGTGGCGCCGCTCCTCAACGGGGCCGGCGCGAAAGAGAAAACGCCGAAGGAGGTCTTCGTTGCGGTCAACAACGGCCTGCGCAAGCAGAACGACGGCAGGATCGCCGAGATCACGAGAAAGTCGACCTCGCAGATCCAGTGGCAAGGCGCCTTCGTCCAGCTCTCCAACTCCAGGGTGGAGGCGAACTTCGCCGACGAGCGCACCTACACCTACAATGGCGAGGCGATCGACACGGCCCACCACCTCGGCTACGACCTGTCGGTCACCAAGCGCTATCCCGTGGAGGCGGCGAACAGCGGCACGGTGGTCTTCGCCGGCGACCTGGGCATTTACGGCAACACCGTGATCCTCGATCACGGCATCGGGCTTTTCACGCTCTACAGCCACCTGAGCTCCATCGACGTGAAGGAGGGCGACGCGGTAAAGCAGCGCGGCATCCTCGGCAAAACCGGCGAGACCGGGCTAGCCGCGGGGGATCACCTGCACTATGGCGTCTACCTGCACGGCGTGGCGGTCCTGCCGGTCGAGTGGTGGGACCCGAAGTGGATCAAGGACAACATCCAGCCCAAACTCGATGGCCTGAGCGGCGAGGAGATCGCGGAGATCCAGCAGCCCCGCAAGCCCGCGCGAAAGCGGCGGCGCTAGTCGATGACGATCCGAACCTCACGGCGTGGGCTACGGCGCGGTGAGGAAGGCGCGTAAACCGCGGCAAGCTCCCAGCGGTCGGCGTCCACCTGGTGGCGGATGACGAAGCGCCGGCCGTCGCTCACGCGCACGTGGAATCGGCACGCGCCCGTGAGCTCGCAGCGCTCGAGGATGTCCATAACGAAAAGCTCGCAGCGGCCGAGGCAAAAGCTCCACGGCTCCTTGCCGGTCCTGCCTGAACGGCTGCGCACGCTTATCCTCATGGCGGGAGATACGGTACTCGCTTCGATGCGCGGTCCGTGCTACGCAGCCATGTGCCGCGTGCCTTAGCGGCTTCGCCTTACTCCCAAAGGCCCGCGGGCAGCGGCAGGCGCGCGTAATCGTCCGCGGTGAGCGGACCATCGGGGCTGAAAACGCGAGGGCGATACCTTGGCCATCTGACTCGCCCGGATTGATCCGCGTCAACAGCGGCCTGTGATTCTGTAAACGCAAGTGCTGGCTCCCGCGCCAATGGGTACAATCGGGCCGGGAGGATCACCTTGAACATCGCCAAACCGTTCCTGGGCGCCGCGGTCGCGGTCGCCTGCGCGTTGCCCGGCATCGCCGCTGCACAAGGCACTACGACAGACGCTTACGCCCTCGACGGCCGCGGCGTCGTCTGGAAGAACCCGTCTGGCCTGTGCTGGCGCACCAGCGCGTGGACGCCGGCAAAGGCGATCGCGGAGTGCGATCCCGACCTCGTGCCCAAGCCTGCGGCGCCGAAGCCCGCCGCGCAGCCGCAGCGTGTTCCTGCCCCCGCGCCGGCGCCCGTGCCAGTACCGGTGCCCGCGCCAGTTCCGCCGCCCGACAGCGATCGCGACGGCGTGATCGATAGCCTCGACAAGTGTCCGGGAACTGTGGCCGGCGCAAAAGTCGACGCGCAAGGCTGCGAGCTCGACAGCGACCGCGACGGCGTGGTGGACCGGCTCGACAAGTGTCCCGGTACCCGGGCCGGCGCGAAGGTGGACGCGAACGGCTGCGAATTGCAGGAAGTCACGGTGCTGAAGGGCGTGAACTTCGCTACCAATTCCGCGACCCTAACGCCGCAGTCGATGACGATCCTGGACCAGACGGCAGCTACGCTCTCGAGGAATCCGGACGTGCGGGCGGAGGTCGCCGGCCATACGGACAGCACCGGCTCTGCTGCGCGCAACAGGGTGCTTTCACAGCAGCGCGCGGAATCCGTGGTGCGCTATCTCGTCTCCAAAGGCGCCAATCCCGCGAACCTCACGGCGCGGGGCTACGGGCCGGATCAGCCGGTCGCGGACAACAAGACCGCCCAGGGACGCAGCGCCAATCGCCGCGTTGAGCTGCGCATCCTGAAGTAGCAGCTTCCCGCCAGGCGCTCTTCGAGCGAAAAGCCCGGCCTCGCAGAGGTCGGGCTTTTTATTTTTCGTTCTGGTGGGGATCGCGGCGCTTGCCGCGGGGGTGGCGCTGCGGTCGGCGTTGCCTACCTGGTGCGCTGAGCGGGGGACATGCGCGTCATGGGCTCAACCTCATCAGGGTCTGCGCGTAGGCCGGCGCGGTCGGTTCGTGCATGAAGTATACGAAGATCTCGCGCCAGCCCGTAGCTGCGAGCCGGTCCGCCCAGCGTTGCAGATCTTCGTCGGAGTAGCTTTCCAGCCGCAGGCGCACGTAGCCCCATGGCGCGGTCTCGACCAGTGGCGGCGGCGCGTTGTCCTCGCGCTCCGAAAGGCACAGCACCGCGCCGGCGGCCTTCAAGGCGTCGAACACGTCGTCCGTGAACCAGCTCTCGTTGCGAAATTCGAAGGCGGCGCCATGCCCGGGCGGCAGCAGCTGCAGGAAACCGGCCAGCCGGGGAAGATCCTTCTTCATGGCGGGCGGCAGCTGGAACAGCACCGGACCGCGCTTGGCGCCCAGCGCGGCCAGCGTCCGGTAGAGGTAGCTCACCGAATCGGCGGCGGTCTCCGGCTTGAGGCGTGCGATATGCGTGATGCGCCGTGAAGCCTTGATGGCGAAGCGGAAGCTCTCGGGGGTTGCCCTGGCCCAGTTCTCGAGCACCGCCGGCTTGGGCATCTGGTAGAAGGTATTGTTGATCTCGACAGTAGGCAGGCGCCCGGCGTACCAGGCGAGCATGCCCTCCGGTTTCATGCCTTGCGGATAAAAGCTGCCCTTCCATTCCTTGAACGAGTAGCCGCTGGCGCCGGCGGCGAGCCTCTTAGAATTCTGCATGGCCAGCAGCAAGCTTAGCGAATATTCCGCCCGCCGCAGCTTCGCCGCCACGCCCGAACCGGCGCCCGACGTGCCCGCTGCGCGCGACGGACCGCTGCTGTTCGTGATCCAGCGCCACTCGGCGCGCCGGCTGCACTACGACCTGCGCCTCGAATGCGACGGCGTGCTGAAGTCCTGGGCGGTGCCGAAAGGGCCTTCGCCCGATCCGTCCGAAAAGCGCCTTGCCGTTCAGACCGAAAACCATCCCTTCGGCTACGCCTCCTTCCAGGGTGTCATCCCCGCGGGACAGTACGGCGCCGGCGAGATGATCGTCTGGGACTGCGGCGTGTACTCCCCCGACGAGGGGCAGGAGACCTGGTTCCATGA
>Ga0247825_10000149_pt1 | contig 40019 bp, 32 predicted proteins | sample 13C_Vanillin_Day_FD_194413 | JGI IMG/M metagenome (GOLD analysis project Ga0247825, IMG submission 194413) | Soil microbial communities from agricultural site in Penn Yan, New York, United States - 13C_Vanillin_Day48 | ecosystem: Environmental > Terrestrial > Soil > Agricultural land | place...
GTTACCCTCGTCTCTCCCTACCCAGCAGGAGGCGAGCTCTCCCGTGCAACTTCCCGAGAATTCACCCACCCTCACCAACAGCTTACCGAATCCGCAGAAGGCCAGCCCCCGACGCGTGCTCTCGAAGATGGAGCGGTGCGCGCTCCTCGTGTTCACCCTCGCATGGGTCAAGGCGGGCTGCGCGGGTGTGCAGGCTCGGCCGGACCCCGGGGATTGCCCCAAGGAAACCGTGGACGCGATGTGGGAGGAGCTAGGATGGGACGTGGGCGAGCAACCCGCGATCGTGGTTGACGTGACAAAGCGAGTCCCCGAGCCCTTGACCAAGCGGGAGGATGCTTGGGCGGTGTTCAAGGACGGGCCCGTGACGGGTGAGCTTGCCAGGGACGAGCGCAAAGCCCCGAAGGGGACACGGCTGGAGGGCCACCTATGGACGACGGGGGATAAGATCTATGGCCGTTATCGCCGTGCCCACCTTCCAGGCGGGCGCACCGTTCCGATCTGTGTCGAGCTGAAGAGCGGGGGTGACTTGGGCTTGGACAAGCGCGAGGGCTCAAAGCCCGGCGTCACCGTGGGCCCGAAGGAAGCCAACGGGCTTGCGGTGGAGCGGTGGAGGTGAGCCGGGTCCGCTGAGAGTCTCACGCGGCTATCCAGTTGGCCGGTGAGGCGCGCGTGTCCAGGCGGGTAAGTTGGGGTTCCGTTGACGCTGTAGCGCTGCCGCGCGTGGTTTCCAACCCCTGGCGTCGTTCACTCCTCCCGCACATGGTGGGTAGTGTTTCGCTCCGTTGCGGCGCCCGTTCGTGCGCTGCGAGGAGTCGATTCGTATGGCCACTGCAAGGCTCCCCTGGAGCGTCCCGGGCGTGATTCTCTTCTCCCAGGGAGAACTCTCGTATGAGGTCGATCTGTCGCGGGGGCTGGTCGAGGACCTGGCTCAGTCGCAACTGGGGGAACGAACCTTCCTTGCCTGGGAGCGCACGGCGGAGAAGCGCATCCGGTCAGTCATTGTCCGCAGCGTGCCCCCAACGTCGCCACGAGCTCCGGGAGCACTCGACAGGATACGCGCGCGTCTCCGTGAGGAAGCACGCCTCGCCACCTATCTGCAACACCCGAGGATTGCCCGGGTCTTCGGGATCCATGAGGTCCAGAGCGGTCTCTATGTGGTGTCCGAGGTGGTCGAGGGCACTTCGCTCAACACCCTGATCAGCTACTCACTCATGCGCGAGGAGCCCTTCTCCCCCGCGTTCTGCATGTACGTGGGCGCCGAGCTTGCCAGCACCCTGCATTACGCACACACCTGCACAGACGAGAAGGGCGCCCCGCTGGGCATCGTGCATCGCGACGTGAACCCCGCTCGCATCTTCCTGGGACCAGAGGGCGAGATCATGCTGACGGACTTCGCCCGCGCGCGCTCCCTGCTCCCGGGCCGGGTGGCAACGACGTTCCCGCGTCCTCAAGGTGAAGTCTCCTATTCCTCACCGGAGGCGCTTCTCATCGAAGAGACGGATCCTCGCTCGGATCTGTTCTCGCTCGGGTTGGTGCTGCTGGAACTGGCCACCGGGCGTCACCTCTACAACACCGGCAACGCACGGCCCACTGACTTGGCGGCTGCTCTCACTCCGGCGGTCAAGGAGCAGGTTCTCCTCGCCGCCAGGACGGCCACGCAAGCAGACCTTCCAGCACATGCGGAGGACTGCATCCTGCGGGCTGCCTCGTTCACCCCGCAGGACGTGGAAGAGCTCACTGAGCGGCTACAGCCCCCGTTGCGCTCCATCATCCGGAGATTGCTCCAGCGAAGGCCGGAAGACCGCTATCCATCTGCCGCTATCCTGGAGACGGATCTGCGGGCAGGCCTCGCGTCGCTCGGAGCCCCCTACGGGGCCGCTGAGGCGCTGGAGGAGGGCCGCAGCTCACGGGATGGAGCCAACATGAATCGGCGCGTCGCCGGGCCCACGAACGACAACGAGCTGCCCCCTGTCATGGTGGAGGAAGAGGACATCATCACAGCGCCGGGCAGACCTCACTCACGTCCTACCTGAAGCAGCCTCTGGGGCTCAGGCCCTCTGGCAAGAGCAGTCCAGACAGCCGTGGGTGGCACAGCTCCCACAGCTCCGCTCAAGCTGCTGCTTGAGCGCCTGCCGCGCCCGGTGCAGCCTCACCCCCGCGTTGTTTGGCGTGATGCCCACCTCCGCGGCAACCTCGGGCACGCTCCGCTCCTCCAGATCCACCTGACGCAGCAGCTCCGCGTACTCAGGCTTGAGCGTAGGCAGCAGCTCTCTCATGCAAGCGCAGACAGCGTCCCTGAGCTCCGGATCCGGGCCCACCTCGGTGGCCTCGCGGGCCTCGCGCTCCAGCGCACGGCCCTCGGCTGCCTGCCTCCGGTAGTAATCGATAAGGGCATTGCGCAGCAGCCGGTAGAACCATGCCACCGCGCTCTCGCCGTCACGGAGCTCTTTGCCCTTCTCCAGCGTCCGCAAGAAGGCGGCCTGCAGCAACTCCTCCGCCACCGCGCGGCTCCCCACCCGGCGCTCCAAGAACGAGAGGAAGTGCCGGTGGTTCTCCACCAGCGTCCGCACCACCGCCTCGCCCTCCACGTGCTCCATTGCCTCGCTCCTCAGTTCACGACGAGCTGGCCCTTCAACATCCCCATGCCGCACGTGAAGGGGAAGGTGCCTGTCTTGTCTGGAGTCAGCTCCACCACCGTCTCCGAGAGCGCCACCAGTGTCTTCCTTACTCCGAAGTCCGGGATGACCAGCTCCTCAGAGCAACCCGCCGTGTCCTTGCGGACGAAGCGCAGCCGGACCGGAACACCCTTCTTGAGCTGTACCTGCGCGGGCTCGTAGCCGCCCGCCACGGTGATCGTCACCTCCTGCACCGCCTCCGCCTTTGCTGGAGCCGGAGGAGTCTTCGACGCCCCCACCGCCTGAGCGTCCTTCGGCGTCAGCAGGAAGGTGATGAAGTACTCGGGATCTCCCGGCATGGGCAGGTGCACCGTCGTCTCACGCTCCTGATCCGAGGGTGGCAGCTTCGCCACCAGGAACTGTCCGCCCGGCTCCTGCGTGAGTGGCACACGCTGTCCCCCCGCCTCCACCGTTCCCTTCATCGCGGAGATCGGCACTTGCTTACGGAAGGCATCCGTCACCCAGACGCGCACCTCGCCCGAGCGCAGCGAGAGCACCTCGAGGTGCATGTCCCCGCTCATGGCGACGACGCCGCCCTGGAGAGGCGTGTGGTCATGCTCCTTCATTCCACTCGGGGGAGTGCTCCCATGCCCCTGGGCCTCCAGATGCGCGGTGAACCGCACCGTCTCCGGCTTCCCGCCCTGCACGACCGTCACCACCATGGCGAGGTGCTCGTCCGTATGAGCCGGTCCCTGACCCGCCAGATGATCGCCCGCGGGAGTGAGCACGACGTCCGGATAGCCACCCTTGGCCACCTTGATGGAGCCACTGGCTCCCTCGACTGGGCGCACCTTCAGCCCTTCATCGAGCAGATACACGCGGTAGTTCCCGTCACGCGAGGCCACCAACTCCAGGTGACCGCGAGGCGTCGACTCCACCCACCCACCGTGGGGCGCGGCATGCTCGTGCGGCTCGGCCTCGTGTGCCTGCTGCGCAGAAGCCCTGGCCTCAGAGGGAGGTGGCTTGCTGGCGCCGGGCGCCTCGGCCTTCTTGTCGCATGCGGCCAGCAACCCGGCGATCAGCACCCATCCCATCCAGCGCTTCATACGGCTCTCCTGAACATGACTACGCATGACTTCCCTCATGCAGTCCCGGCAGGATGGCCTCCTCACGAGCAGCCTTCCTGCGCGCCAGGTACTTCTCCAAAGCCGGACGGCCGAATCGATAGAACACCGCTGGGGTGACAACCATGTCCAGGAGGGTCGAGCTGATCAAGCCTCCCAGGATGACCACCGCCACCGGGTGGAGGATCTCCTTGCCCGGCGCACCCGAGGCCAGCGCCAGCGGCACCAGCGCCAGCCCCGCCGTCAGCGCCGTCATCATCACCGGCACCAGCCGCTCCAGCGAGCCGCGCACCACCATCTCCGGGCCAAAGTGCTCGCCCTCCACCTCCACGAGGTGGAGGTAGTGCGAGATCATCATGATGGTGTTGCGGCTGGCGATGCCACACAGGGTGATGAAGCCTACCAGCGTCGCCACCGACAGCGTGCGGTCCGTCAACAGCACCGCCGCCACGCTGCCCACCAGCGACAACGGGATGTTGAGCATCACCTGAAGCACCAGCCGCACCGAGCGGAAATGCGAGTACAGCACCAGGAACATCCCCACCAGTGACACCAGCGACAGCAGCGCGATGAGGCGCGTGGCGGACTGCTGGCTCTCGAACTGGCCCTCGTACGCGATGGAGGAGCCCACAGGCAGCTTCACACGCGCCGCGACCTGGGCACGCACCTCGTCCACCGCGCTGCCCAGATCCCTCCCTGCCACGTTGGCCATCACCACCACGCGCCGCTGCAGGTGATCGTGGTTGATGAGGTTGGGGCCGCGCGTCTCCACCACCTCCGCCACCGCCGACACCGGCACGCGCGCCCCCGAGGGAGTGTCCACCAATGCCCGCCGGAAGCTCTCCGCGCTGGCCCGCGCCGTGTCGTCGTAGCGCACGAGCACGTCGAAGGTGCGCTGCCCCTCCAGCACCTGCCCCACCACCACACCGTTGAACGCCTTCTCGAGCTGCTCGGCCATGGCGCCCGGCTGCACGCCCAGCCGCGCCGCCTCCTCGCGCTTCAGCCTGACCTGGAGCTGTGGAATGAGCGTCTGTTGCTCCACCTGTAGATCCACGATGCCCGGCACTCCAGCCATCACCTGGCGGACCTCCTCCGCCTTGGCGCGCAGCACGTCCAGGTCCTGCCCGAAGATCTTCACCGCCACCTGCGCGCGAATGCCTGAGAGCAGATGATCCAGCCGGTGCGAGATGGGCTGGCCTACGGACACGGATACCCCTGGGAACTGCACGAGCCGGGCGCGGAGGTCCGCGAGCACCTCGCCGCGCGGGCGGCCTCCCTCCTTGAAGTCCACGTCCAGCTCCGAGTAGTGGACCCCCTCCGCGTGCTCGTCCTGCTCGGCACGGCCGGTGCGACGGCCCACCGTTCGCACCTCAGGCACCGAGGCGATGAGGCGCTCGGCGAGCAACCCCAGCCGGTTGGACTCCTCCAGTGAGGTGCCCGGAGGCACGAGCATGTTCACCGTGGCGGTGCCCTCGTTGAACTGCGGCAGGAAGCTGCGCCCCAGGAAGGGCACCGTGGCCGCCGCCGCCAGCACCAGCGCGGCCGCGCTCGCCATCACCACGCCTGGGTACGCCAGGGACACCTCGTAGAGCCGGCGCGCCTGCTTCTTCAAGGCCCGCACCAGCGCGCTGTCACCCTTCTCCAGGAAGCGAGCCTTGGGCAGCAGGTACGCGCACAGCACCGGTGTCACCGTGAGGGACACCAGCAGCGAAGCCAGGATCGACACGATGTACGCCACTCCCAGCGGCGCGAAGAGGCGGCCCTCGATGCCTCCCATGGCGAACAGCGGCAGGAAGACGAGCACCACGATGAGCGTGGCGAAGACGATCGAGTTCCGGACCTCGGAGGAGGCCTGGTAGATGACCCGAAGCGCGGGCTCAGGCTGCTCCTTCTGGCGGTTCTCCTTGAGCCGCCGGTGAACGTTCTCCACGTCCACGATGGCGTCGTCCACCAGCTCGCCAATGGCCACCGCCAGCCCACCCAGGGTGAGCGTGTTGAGCGAGAGCCCGAACGCGTCCATCACCAACGCCGTGATGACGAAGGACAGCGGAATGGCGGTGAGCGTGATGGCCGTGGTTCGCAGGTTGGCCAGGAAGAGGAACAGCACCACCACCACCAAGATGGCGCCGTCACGCAGGGCCTCCTCCACGTTGCCGATGGCGGCCTCGATGAAGCTCCCCTGCTCGAAGAGCGTCGCGATGTGCACGTCTCCTGGCAGGGTGCGCTGGAGCTCCTCCACCGCCGCCTTCACCTTCCCGGTGAGCTCCAGCGTGCTCGCCCCGGGTTGCTTCTGCACGGCGAGGATGACCGCGGGCCGGCCGTTCATCCCTCCATCCCCGCGCTTCACCGCTGCGCCAGCCTTCACCTCGGCCACCTGGGAGAGCCGTACAGGCACCCCTCCGCGCACCGCCACCACGGTAGCGGCCAGCTCCTCCACGGAGGCGCTGCGCGCCAGGTTTCGCACCAGGTACTCGCGCCCACCTCGCGTGACGAAGCCGCCGGTGGTGTTGCCCTGCGCCAGCCCCGCGGCGCGCTCCACCTCCTCCAGCGTGAGCCCGAAGGCCAGCAGCTTCTCCGGATCCACCAGCACCTGGAACTGCTTCACCCCGCCTCCCATCACCGTCACCTGCGCGATGCCTGGGATGGTCAGCAGGCGCTGGCGGATGACCCAGTCAGCCAGCGAGCGCAGCTCCAGCGCCGAGGTACGCTCCCCCTCGCTCTGCACGCCCAGCAGGAGGATCTCCCCCATGATGGAGGACACCGGGGCCAGCTGCGGACTCGCGTCCCGAGGCAGTCCCTCACGCGCCACCTGGAGGCGCTCGGCCACGAGCTGCCGATCCCGATAGATGTCCGTGCTCCAGTCGAACTCCACGTAGACCACGGAGAGCCCCACTCCGGACGAGGAGCGCACGCGCAGCACACCTGGAGCCCCGTTCATCGCCACCTCGATGGGCCGGGTGACGAGCGCCTCCACCTCCTCTGGAGACAGGCCTCCCGCCTCCGTCATCACCGTGACGGTGGGCCGGTTGAGATCCGGGAACACATCCACGGGCAGCCGGGTGACGGCCCAGCCTCCATAGAGGAGCACCGCCACCGCCGCCAGGACGATGAAGAGCCGGTGCCGCAGCGAGAAGAGGATGAGGCTGTTCAGCATCTAGCGCCCTCCCCTCGCGGCCTGGAGCGTCCCCACGCCGCGCACCACCACGCGCTCGCCCTGCTTCACACCCCGGCGCACCTCGCGCCAGTCGCCATCCCGGACCCCGAGCACCACCTCGCGGCGCTCGAACAACTCGGGCGCGGTGTGGATGAAGACGAAGGTACGGCCTTCCTCCTCCGCCACGGCGGCCTCGGGCACGGCGAGAGCTTCTCGCTGGCCTCCCGCGCCGATGGCCACGTCCACGAACATGCCGGGCCGCAGGCGCCCGTCGCGGTTGTCCAGCTCGAACAGCACCCGGACGCTGCGGGTCCCTTCCTCCACCACCTGCCCCACGTTGTACAGACGCGCGGGGAAGTGCTGGCCCTCGTAGGCCGCGCTATGCACGAGCGCACCCGTGGCGGCCTCCACGCGCGCCACGTCGTTCTCATACACGCGCGCCTCGACCCAGACGACGGCGGCATCCAGCACGGTAAAGAGCGGGCGCGATGGCTCCACCTGCTCGCCCACCGTGGCGCGGGCCTCCACGAGGACCCCATCGATGGGCGCCGTGAGCGCGAAGCGCGCGGTGCCCTGGCCCTGACGCGCGCCGGCCAGCACCTCCCGCGCGGCACGGGACCGGTTCAGCTCCTCCTCGGCGGTGCGCACGGCGAGCGTGGCCTGCTGCACCTCCTTCTCGGCAACGACACCCTTCAGGGACTCGAGCCGTGCCAGGTCTCTCCGGGCCTGCTCCAGCGCGGCCTGGGCGCGGGAGGCCTCGGCCTCGGCCTGGATGAGGCCGGTGGAGAACTGCGTGGCCTCGGAGGCGGAGAGGCTCTGCTGGATGGTGGCCAGCACCTGGCCCTTCTTCACCTTCTGGCCCACGAGCGGCACACCGTTCCCAGAGGCCGTGACGAGCCCGGTGACAGGCGAGGCGACCTGGGCATAGCGGTCCGTCCGGGGGATGACCTTGCCTGGGGCAACAAGGCGAGCCTCCAACGGGCGGACCTGTGCGCGGACGGTGCGGATCTCCAGCAGGAACTGGGTCTCCTTCCTGACGGAGATGCCGGGACCTGCCGCTGCGGGCGTGGCGGGAGGACTCCCATGCTCTTCTCCACCATGGCCCCAGGCCACCGTCGCCAGGAGCACCACCGCCGTGCCGAGCAGCCGTCGAGTCATGGCGCCATCCTCCGCCTGCGTCGAGCCACTCCCCAGGCCGTGAGCCCCAGGATGGCGATGCCACCCACCACTGCCAGTCCCCACCGCGCCGAGGTATGCGCTCCACTCGAGGCGGTGGACTCCTCGGGCTCCAGATGCACCGTCCCGAGCGCAAGCACGTCCACGGTCTCACCGCGGGTGACGGTCGTCACAGCTGCGAACTCGGCGCCCATGAGGAGCTCCGCCTCTGCCTGATACACACCCGGCGAGGCCATCCTCGGTAGCAGCTTCTGCACGGTGGGCCCGGTGAGCGTCAGCTCCACCTCCGCGCCCGAGACCGGCGCGTTCGTGTCCGCTTCGGCGACGAACACGCGCAGCGGCGTCTTCCCGCCCTCGCCATGCTTTGGGTGCTCGAGCACCACCTCGAAGACATCCCCGGTGGCCCCCAGCACGTGGCTCTCTCCCTGCGTGGAGCCCACAGCGGGACGAGGCGCCTCGCCATGCTCCTCACCTCCGTGAGCCAGGGCCGGCGCCGCCAGCAAGCAGAGCAGGACACAGAGCAGGGCTCTCATCTCGGAGCCTCCCCCGTGGGCAGCCGGCCGGAGGCTCTCAGGAACGCAGCTCGCGCCCGAGCCAGCGACGCGGTGGCATCAATGGCCTCACCGCGCGCGGCATAGGCCCGATCCCTCGTGAGCAGGAGCGCATCCAGGCTCAGCTCTCCCGCCTCATAGGCACGCTGCACCAGGGACAGGTTGCGCTCCACCCCGGGCAGCGCGGCCGTGAGCGCGGCCTCAGCGGTCCGCGCAGCCTCATAGCGCTCACGCGCCGAGATCCGCTCTGCCTCCACCTCGCGCTCCCGGCCCTCGCGCTCGGCCTCACGTGCCGCGCGCCGCGCCCGGGCCGCCGCGAGCTCCCCCTGGTTGCGGTTCCACAGCGGCAGGGGCACCGAGAGGCGCGCCACCACCATCGAGGCCGTATGAAGATCGGGCCCCGTGGCGTGCTCCTCGAACCGCTTCTCCTGCTCATACTCGAGGCTCACGGTGGGATCCGGAATGCGCTCGCGGCGCAACAGGTCCACCTCCACCCGGGCCGCCTCGGCCTCGGCACGCGCCGCCTCCAGCTCTGGCAGCTCCGCACGGGCCTCCTCAGAGACAGCCAGGGGCTCCAGCGTGAGCTCCAGCGGTGCGCTCGCTGGCCGCCCCAGGAGCCGGTTCATCAAGGCCCGGGTCCCAGCAGCCTCCGCACGGGCCTGGGCGGCACGCGCCTCAGCCCGAGCCCGCTCCAGCGCCGCCGCGTTGCGCTCCAGCTCCGCAACATCTCCCGCCGCGAAGCGCCGCGCCGCAGCCTCCTCCAACGTCCGCGCTGCCGTGAGTGCCTCCTCCGCCAGCCTCACGTGCGCCTGCCTCCTCACCCACTCCGCCGCCGCGTCCGCCACCTCGCGCGCCACGCTCAGCTCCACCGCACGCCGCCGGGCCCGAGCCGCCGCGAGCGCCGCCTCCCCCCGCTCCACCCTCAAGCCCCGCTGCCCGGCCACCTGCAGCTGCTGGCTGATCGCGACGGATAGCCGCCGCTCTCCCTGATCCTGCGTCACCGCATCCGTGCCGTACTCCACCTCTAGAGAGGGATTCTCCCGCACCCAGCGCGAGTCCGCCGCCAACACGCCCTCGGCGCTCGCCTCCTCCGCGCGGGCCGCTGCCACCTCAGGGCTCCTCGCCAGCGCCTCGCTCATGACGCGTTGCAGCGTCCAGGGAGCGCTCTCCCCGGTGGAAGCCACCCAGAGGAACGGAAGGGTTGTGAGCACGGCGATCATGCCCCCACCCATCGCAAACCCCGTACCTACCCGGCGCCTCGTGATTCCAGGGACTTGGAGCCCGCCAGAGGCTTCCTGGTGTAACCCCCTCCGTCACACTGTGACAAAGGCGGAGGCAACCTACCCCACGAGCCGCACGACCACCCAGGAGAGCCCGTAGACGAGGATGGCCACCAGCGCGGCGGCGGGGATGGTGAAGACCCAGGCCCAGATGATGCGGCCTGCCACGCCCCACTTCACCGCGCGCCAGCCCTTGGTGGAGCCCACGCCCACGATGGCGCCGGTGATGGTGTGCGTGGTGGACACGGGGATGCCCAGCTTCGCCAGCGCGATGATGGTGACACCGCCCCCCGTCTCCGCGGCGAACCCACCGATGGGGGCCAGCTTCGTCAGGCTGTGGCCCATGGTGCGGACAATGCGCCAGCCGCCAAAGAAGGTCCCCAGGGCGATGGCCGCATGACAGGAGATGATCATCCACCAGTCGATGTGGAACTCCCGGTGGCTCCAGATGGTGCCGAAGAGCACCACGGCGATGATGCCCATCACCTTCTGCGCGTCATTGGTGCCGTGGCTGTAGGAGAAGATCGCGGAGGACACGAGCTGGAGCCGCCGGAACCACGTGTCCACCCGTATGGGTGTCGAGCGGTGCACCAGCCAGGTGCTCGCCAGCATCAGGATCGTGCCGAGCGTCATCCCGATGAGCGGCGAGAGCACGATGAAGGCGGCGATCTTCGCGATGCCCGAGCCCACCAGCCCCGCGAAGCCGAGCACCGGCAGCGTGGCGCCGATCATGCCTCCGGCCAGCGCGTGGGACGAGGAGGAGGGCAGGCCCCACCACCACGTCAGCAGGTTCCACACGATGGCGCCCATCAGCGCGGAGAAGATGACCATGAGCACCGCGGTAGAGCCCTGGGCGCGCAGCATCTCGAAGTTGATGATGCCCTTGCCCATGGTGTTGGCCACCTTCACCCCACCGCCGAACGCCGCGATGAAGTTGAAGAACGCGGCCCAGGCCACGGCCAGGTTGGGCGACAGCACGCGCGTGGACACCACCGTGGCGATGGAGTTGGCCGCGTCATGGAAGCCGTTGATGAAGTCGAAGATGAGCGCGACCGCGACGATGGCGATGACAGCCGTGAGCAGCATCTCAGGAGTGCTCCAGGACAACACCCTCGATGATGTTAGCGACGCTCAGGCACTTGTCGGTCGCGGTCTCTATGAGATCGTAGATCTCCTTCCACTTGATGACGGTGAGCGGATCCACGCCGCTCTTGAAGAGACGGCCCATGCCCGCGCGCAGCGCCTCATCCGCCTGCGTCTCCAGCTTCTTGATCTCCTTGCAGCCAGCGAGGATCTGCTGGGGCTGCTTGATGAGCCGCAGCGCGGCGACCACCTCGCGGACCTTCTCCGCCGACAGCACCAGCAGCCGCGCCAGCTCGGTGGCGTCCGGCAGACTGGACTGAATCTCGTAGTAGTGGAGCCGCGCCGCCGCCGCGTTCGTCAGGTCCAGCACGTCGTCGATGCGCCCCAGCAGCGAGTGGATCTGCGCCCGATCGAAGGGGGTGATGAACTGCTGATGCAGCCGGTTGAAGGCCCGGTGCGTCACCTCATCACCCTTGTGCTCTGCATCCTTGAGCGCCTGCACGCGGGTGGCCACGTCCCGGTAGTCGCTCAGCAGGGCATGCAGCATCTTCGCCCCCTCTACCGTCACCGCGCACTGAGCATCGAAGTCGTCGAAGAACTCGTCAGACTTGGGCATCAGCTTTTCGAGCATCCGGGCCCTCCCTTGCGGGGGGCGTGACTACCGCACCTGTAGAGAATCTCCAGTGCGGAGTGAGGGGAGTGCCGATTTTTACAGGGGGTGGAGGTAGGAGAAGACCCGGGCTCCTATTCCGAGCGCTTGAAGTCCTCGGAGCGCACGCCGTAGCGCTTGAGCAGGCGGTGGAGGCTCTCCCGCTCCATGCCGGCGCGCTCGGCGGCGTGGGTCACGTTGCCACCGAACTCCTGCATCAGCGCCACCAGATACTCGCGGGACACGGCATCTCGCGCGCTGTCCACCGCCTCGCGGTACGGCATCTTCGCCAAGCTCTCCGCGGGCAGCGCCCCTCCTGTCGCCTGCCTGAGCTCCGGGGGTAGATCGTCGAGCCCGATGCGCGGGCCCTGCGCCAGCGCTACCGCTCGGGCCACCGCGTTCTCCAGCTGCCGCACGTTCCCCGGCCACGTGTAGCCCACCAATGCCCGCAGCGCCTCCGGTGTGAAGCCCTCCAGCGGCCGCCCTCCCTTCGCCAGGAAGTGCATTGCCAGCAGCGGGATGTCCTCACGCCGCTCGCGCAAGGAGGGCATGCGCACCGTGAAGACGTTGAGCCGGTAGTAGAGGTCCTCGCGGAAGCGCCCTGTGGCCGCCTCGGCCTGGAGGTCGCGGTGGGTAGCGGCCAGAACGCGGACGTCCACCTTCACGGGCTGGGTGGTGCCCACGCGCCGCACCTCTTTCTCCTGCAGCGCGCGGTTGAGCTTCACCTGCATGGGCAGCGGTAGATCGCCCACCTCGTCCAGGAAGAGCGTTCCACCCTGGGCCTCCTCGAAGAGGCCCGGCTTCGCGATGGTGGCTCCTGTGAAGGCGCCCTTGGCGTGACCGAACAGCTCGCTCTCCACCAGCTCCGCTGGCAGCGCTCCGCAGTTCACCGCCACGAAGGGCCCGCTGCGCCGCGTGCTCTCGGCGTGCACGGCCCGGGCTGCCAGCTCCTTGCCCGTCCCTGTCTCTCCCGTCAGCAGCACCGTGAGGTCCCTCGCCGCGCCTTGCGCCAACAGCGCGCACGTCTGGCGCATCACCGCGCTGGTCCCCAGCAGCCCGTGGAAGTCCGGGGCCGCCGCCAGTTGCTCCTTCAGCTCCTCTGCCTCGCGCTGCTGCCGCCGCCGCTCCAGGGCTCGCGCCACCACCAGCGCCACCTCGTCTGGATCGAACGGCTTGGCCAGGTAGTCATACGCACCCTGGCGCATGGCCTCCACCGCCTTGGGGATGCTCGCGTACGCCGTGACAAGCACCACCTCCGTGGCAGGCCACCGGCGCTTCACCTCTCGCAGCACCGCGAAGCCATCCGCGCCGGGCATCTGGATGTCGGTGACGACCACGTCGAACTCGCGGGAGGCCACCAGCGCCAGCGCCCGCTCGCCATCCCCGGCCGTCGTTACCGCGTAGGCATCTCCGAGGATGCGCGAGAACAGCTTGAGCATGTTCTCCTTGTCGTCCACGACGAGGATGCTCGGTCGGCCTGTGCTGCTCATGCGCCCTCCCCGGCTGGCGGCAGGTGTAGCGTGAAGCGCGCTCCGCCCAGCAGTCCCGTGTCCGCCTCGATCCGCCCGTTGTGCGCGTGGGCGATCGCCTGGCTCACCGCGAGCCCCAGCCCTGTCCCCGAGCTCTTCGTCGTGAAGAAGGGCTCGAAGAGGCGAGGCCGATCTTCAGGCTTCACCCCTGGCCCCGAGTCCGACACTGCCACGCTCGCGCCTCCGCCCGAGTGGGGCTCGATGCGCACCTCTACACGGCCGCCCGTGCCCGCCGCCTCGGCTGCGTTCTTCACCAGGTTGAAGAGCACCTGCCGCACGCGCTGCGGGTGGGCGCATGCCGAGGCCTCCCCTTCCACGCGCACCTCGACGCCTCCCAGCCGCGAGGCCTCCTGGAGCCGTGCGACCACTTCGTTACACACCTCGCGCAGGGCCACATGCTCCACCGCGACGCGCCCTGGCCGCGCCAGATCCAGCAACCCCTCGACGATCTCCTGGCAGCGGACCGCCTCCTCCTCTAGCACCTTGAGATCCTCCGCAAGCGAGCCCTCGGCCTTGCGCTGAAGCAGGCGCACGTACCCGAGGATGACGCCGAGCGGGTTGTTGATCTCATGCGCCACGCCCGCCGCGAGCCGGCCGATGCCTGCGAGCTTCTCGTGTTGGACGAGCTGCTCCTGGTGCGTGCGCAGCGCCTCCGTCATCCGGTTGAACTGGGCCGCGAGCCGGCCGAACTCGTCCGGTGCTCCCTCGGGGATGCGCGTGGTCAGATCTCCCTGTGCCAGGCGCGAGGCGCCCTCCGTCAAGCGTGCCACGGGCCGAGCCACTGAGTTGCCGATGTAGAGGCCCACGCCCGCAGCGAACAGAGTGGCACCGCCGAGGAACAGCATGGCCCACAGAAAGCTCGCGTGCTCCACGGCACCCACGTGCTCCTCGAACGAGCCGATGGAGGTATCGAACCGGCGCGCCAACGCGTCCGCGCGAGCCTGGATGTTGGCCACGAGCTCCAGCGCACGTCCGTGGGCGGCCGTCACTGCGGCATGATCCTTTGCGATCACGGCGGGCAGCAGCGTCTCGCGGTAGAGCTGATCGAGCGCGTCACTCGACTCCTGGATGTCGCTGACCCAGGCGCGCTCCTCGGCATCCTGGGCTTGCTCCCAGAGCTTGCGGGTGAGCGCCTCCACGCGGGCCCGAGCCTCGGCGTGGAAGCGAGCGTGGCTGTCATTGCCGAGAATGATGGTGTGAGCGAGGTGGGCGTACTCATCTCTGACTGCTGTGGCCAGCTCCAGTGCGGTGCGGACCCGGTCGCTGGCCGCTTGGAGGGCATGCGTCCCCTCGTGGATCTCCGCGATCCGCCCGAGCGCGAACAGGGAGGCGGCGGCGAACAGCGCCACCAGCGCCCCGAAGGCGAAGAGCAGCTTGCGGGTGATTCCGGGAGGAGCAGGCATCGGACCTCTCTCTATATGAGGAGACCGCCTCAGGTGCACTGTCCAGCCACCACCAAGTGTACGCCCCCAGGCGCAGGTATGCTTCGGCGCCATGCGCCCTCACCATTCCCCGGGACTTGCTCTGCTGAGTGTGTTGCTGACCGCGTGTGCCACCACGGACGTCTCACAATCGGAGACTCGCGAGCCGGAAGTGGTCTCCTGGGAGGAAGGCTGTCAGGACACCACGACCCTCGAGCTGCTTTGTTCCGAGGACACCTGCGCCTTCTTCCGCTGCCTGGACCTCACCGATGCCACTGAGGAGGCTTCCGGCCAAGTGGAGCCCGCTCGCTGGCCGGGTTTGCGACCTCCCGGTGGATTTCGCAGGGGCTGGAGACTTCCGCGCCGAGGCGCCGATCCCATCTTCGAAATCCGCTGGAGCAACCACCCTGCTCCCAACCTACCTCCCCGGCGCACGCTCTCTCTTGATCTCCTAGTCAGGCACCACATCTTCCCGCAGGCTCCGGACCTTGCAATCTGGTTCCAGCGGCAAGGAATCAACATCCACCAGTACACGCTCCTGATCTCATGCGGCGTGCACCTTCGGATCCATAGTGGAGGCCCAGGGGGAGGCTTGTGGAACGCAGAATGGCGGCAGTTCACGAAAAGCCGCACAAGGGCATCACCCGAAGAGATCTGGGAGCATGCCATCAAGCTCATCATCAAGTACGACCTGACAGGAGCCAGAATGGTGCCCTATCGCTGATATGCTTGAGAGCAGAGAGATGCAGTTCTACGAACTACACGAAGACACAACAGCAGGTCACACGGGCGACATCAGCGCCGCGTCCAAATGGGGGCTGCCTGGCGTGAAGTGTCCAAGCTGCGGGATCACCTGGGCCGATGCGGCGCTCGCCTATCCCTGCGTGGATCTCTCGCAGCACCCTCATCGCGCAGAGTTCGTAGTACCAAGGCCCGAACCCATCGAGGAGTTCGAGCGGCTGCGCGAGTTGGTCCGGCCCCTCACCCCTGCTGGAGCACTTATTGATGCAGGTACCCGGTTCGGTCCACTCGTCGGCTCGGCTTGGGGCACCTTCGGTGCGTTCTTCTTCCAGAATCCATGGACCCTCATCGCACGCCGCGAGGTGATGGAGGCCCTCCGGCAAGCAGGCGTGCAGGGGCTGAAAGGGTGCAAACCCGAGTTGCGCTTCCGGCAGAAAAAAAAACCTCCGGAGTTGGTGGAACTCCAACTCGAGCCCCACGGCCTGCTGCACCCGGACTGCCTGCCGCCTCGCCCTCCTCCCTGCTCCCGGTGCGGGCGCGATGGTTTCCAGCTGCCCGAGCACCTCCTCCTCGACAAGGCCTCTCTCCCCACCCACACGGATGTGTTCCGCCTGGCTAACTTCTCCACCGTGCTCGTGGGCACCGAGCGCTTCAAGGTGGCCGTTCAGCGCCTCGGACTCGATGGCATCCTCTTTCTCGATCTCCCGCTGCGCTGACCTCCTCTGGCGCAAGTATGCTCCGCTGCCATGCGCCCTCATCATTCCCCGGGACTTGCTCTGCTGAGTGTGTTGCTGGCCGCGTGTGCCACCACGGACGTCTCACAGTGGGAGGCTCGCGAGCCAGAAGTAGTCTCTTGGGAGGAGGGCTGTCAGGACACCACGACCCTCGAGCTGCTCTGTTCCGAGGACACCTGCGCCTTCTTCCGCTGCCTGGACCTCACCGATGCCACTGAGGAGGCTTCCGGCCAGGTGGAGCCCGCTCGCTGGCCGGGTTTGAGGCCTCCCGGTGGATTCCGCAGGGGCTGGAGACTCCCGCGTCGAGGTGCTGATCCTGTCTTCGAAATTCGCTGGAACAACCACCCTGCTCCCAACCTTCCTCCTCGGCGCACACTCTCGCTTGACCTTCTGGTCAAGCACCACATCTTCTCGCAGGCCCCGGATCTCGCCCTGTGGTTCCAGCGGCGAGGAGTCGATATCCACCAGTACACGCTGCTGATCTCACGTGGGGTGCACGTCCGCATCCACAGCGGAGGCCAACGAGGTGGCATGTGGAACGCTGAATGGCGCCATTTCAGGGACACGCATGACAACGCCACACCCAAAGAGATCTGGCAGCACGCCGTCAAGCTCATCATCAAGTATGACCTGACAGGAGCCAGGATGGTGCCCTATCGCTGAGGACCCAGGAGGAATGGGCGTGCATTTCTACCGGCTGCGCGAGGACACAACAGCAGGCTACACGGGCGACATCAGCGCCGGGTCCAAATGGGGGCTGCCTGGCGTGATGTGTCCCAAGTGCGGAAACACCTGGTCCACTTCGGGCACTGCCTATCCCTGTGTAGACCTGTCGCAGCACCCTCACCGCGCGGAGTTCGAGGTGCCAAGACCTGAACCCATCGAAGAGTTCGAGCGGCTGCGTGAGTTGGTCCGACCCCTCATTCCCACTGGAGCACCGATACCGGCAGGGACAGAGTTGGGTCCTCTCGTTGGCTCGGCGTGGGGCACCTTCGGTGCGTTCTTCTTCCAGAACCCCTGGACACTTCTGGCCCGCCGCGAGGCAATCGAGGTCCTCCAGCAAGCGGGCGTGCAAGGGCTGAAGGGCTGCAAGCCCGAGCTGCGCTTCCGCCAGAAGAAGAACCCTCCAGAGTTGGTAGTGCTCCAACTCGAGCCCCACGGCCTGCTGCACCCAGACTGCCTGCCGCCTCGCCCTCCCCCCTGCTCCCGGTGCGGGCGCGATGGCTTCCAACTGCCCGAACACCTCATCCTCGATAAGGCCTCTCTCCCCACCCACACCGACGTGTTCCGCCTGGCCAACTTCTCCACCGTGCTCGTGGGCAGTGAGCGCTTCAAGGAGGCCGTTCAGCGCCTCGGGCTCGATGGCATCCTCTTCCTCGAGCTGCCCCTGCGCTGAGCAAGCAAGGGCTTATGCGGTCTATACTCCGCGCCCACGATGAACACTGAAAAGCTCAAGGATCAGTTCCGGCGCACACTGCGGCGCGATATGTGGATCGCGGTCGCGCCCGTGGCCCTGGTCATCGGCATCGCGTTTGTCGCGACGTTCTACTTCATCAAGCCCGCTCCTCCGAAGAAGCTCGTCCTCGCGATGGCGACGGATGAGGGCGGCTTCCGGTACTACGCGCGGAAGTACCAGGAAGCGCTCGCGAAGCATGGCATCACGCTCGAGCTGCGCCAAACGAAGGGCTCGGTCACCAGCGTCGGGCTCCTCGCCGACGAGGACTCCGGAGTCGATGTCTCTTTCGTGCAGAGCGGCACGGACACAGCGGAGAAAACAGAGAGCATCGTCTCGCTCGGCAGCCTCTCGTACATTCCCCTATGGGTCTTCTACCGGGGTGAGCCCATCAATGACGTGCGCGCGCTGGGAGGCAAGCGCATCGCCGTAGGCCCCGAGGAGAGCGGGACACGGGCGCTCGCCCTCAAGCTCCTGGCCATCAACGGCGTGGACAAGGCGCCGACGGAGCTGTTTCCCTTCACGCGAGACGAGGCCGTCGAGAAGCTCAAGCAGGGCCAGCTCGACGCGGTGTTCCTCGTGGCGCCCGCGGAGTCGCCGATGATCAAGAAGCTCACGGCGGAGCCGGGCGTGCACCTCCTCAGCTTCGCGCGCGCGGAGGCCTACACGCGCCGCTTCCCCTTCCTGTCGAAGCACGTCCTGCCTCAGGGCGTGTTCGATCTCGCGGCGGACGTCCCGGCGCGCGACGTGGTGCTGCTGGCGCCCACCGCGAACCTCCTGGCAAAGGACTCCCTGCACCCGGCGCTCGCGTACCTGCTGATGCGCACCGCCAGCGAGTTCCACGGCAGCGCCGGGATGCTCGACCGCTTGGGTGAATTCCCTGCGCCGCTCGAGGCCGGCTTTCCGCTCAGCAGCGAGGCTCGCCGCTACTACGAGTCCGGCGTCCCGTTCCTGCAGCGCTACCTGCCCTTCTGGGCCGCGAACCTGGTGGACCGCCTCTGGGTGATGCTCGTGCCCGTCATCGCCGTCTTCCTGCCCCTGGTGCGGGCGGTGCCGGCGATGTTCCTCTGGCGGGTGCGCAGGCGCCTCTTCCGTTGGTACGCGAGCCTGAAGGAGATCGAACTCCAGCTCGAGGAGAGCCCTGGACTGGAGATGCTCGAGGACATGCTGAAGCGGCTCGATGAGGCCGAGCGCGCGGTGAACCGGATCCCGACGCCCCTGGCCTACGCAGAGAACCTCTACTTCTTCCGCGAGCACATCGACGTCGTCCGCCGGCGGCTGCTCCGGAAGCTCGCGGATGCGACGGGGAGCAAGGTCCTCCCGATGCCAGAGGCCGGCTGATTTGCGAATCAGTATGCTTGAGGAGAGAGCCTCACCATGGCGCCGCGTTTCAAGAACCTCGACGGCAGTGGACCGCAGCCCTTTGACACCGTCTTCAAGTGGGCGGTGACGGACAAGCTCGCCGGCCGCCGCCGCAAGTCCCCCAGCCGGGCTCCCGTCCCTCGCGTCGACCCCGACCTCTCCACCCTGGCCACCCCTCCCCCGCCAGGCGAGGGCGCCCGCCTCACCTGGCTCGGCCACGCGAGCTGGCTCGTGCAGCTCGACGGCATCTCCCTGCTCATCGACCCCGTGCTGCGTGACGCCATCAACGTCGTCATCCGCCGCAATGTGCCTCCCGGCGTCCCCACGGAGAAGCTCCCTCCCATCGCCGCCAGCCTCGTCTCCCACAACCACTACGATCACCTGGACCTGCCCTCGCTACAGGATGTCCACGCTCCCGTCGTCACGGGCCTGGGCCACACTCGGCTCTTCCGTGGCTCGCGCCTGCCCTGCACCGAGCTGGACTGGTGGGGCTCCACGAAAGTGGGGCCCGTCGCCATCCATTACGTCCCCTCGCAGCACTGGAGCCGTCGCGGGCTCGCCGATGCCAACGAGATGCTCTGGGGCGGCTTCGTCATCGAGGGCTCCAGCGCCCGCCTCTACCACTCCGGCGACACCGCCTTCTTCGACGGCTTCAAGGAGATCGGCCGCCGCTACCCGGGCATCGATGCCGCCATGCTCCCCATCGGCGCGTATGACCCGGCATGGTTCATGAGCAAGCAGCACATGAACCCCGAGGAGGCCGTGCAGGCCTTCGAGGACCTGGGGGCCTCCCGCTTCCTTGCCATGCACTGGGGCACCTTCAAGCTGACCGACGAGCCGCTCGACGAGCCGCCCAAGCGCCTGGATGCGGAGTGGAACCGCCGCGGCTGGCCGCGCGAGAAGCTCCACGTGCTCGCCGTGGGCGAGAGCCTCACCGTCCGTAAGGGTTGAGCCGGGAGGAAGGGTGTGGTTTGGGAGCCCCCGCATGCTCCTGCCCACCCTCCTTGCCGCCCTCCTCTCCCAGGCTCCCCTCGCCACCACCGCCGAGCGCTCCAACTGGGTGCGCACCGGCCGGTACTCGGAGGTGGAGTCCCTCTGCCGCGACTTCCCCAAGGCCTTCCCGGGCAAGGTGCGCTGCGAGAAGTTCGGCACCACCCCTGAGGGCCGCCCCATGCTCGCGCTCGTTGCCAGCACGGACGGCACCCTCACCCCTGCTGCCAACGCCAAAAAGGGCCGCCCCGTCCTCTTCTTCCAGGGCGGCATCCACGCCGGGGAGATCGACGGCAAGGACGCAGGATTCTGGCTCCTGCGCGATCTGCTCGCGGGCAAGACGCTCCCAGGAGTGCTCGGGCAGGTGACGGCCGTGTTCGTCCCCGTCTTCAACATCGACGGCCACGAGCGCTTCGGCCCCAACCACCGCCCCAACCAGACCGGCCCCGAGGAGATGGGCTGGCGCGTCACCGCCCAGAACCTCAACCTCAACCGCGACTACGTGAAGATGGATGCGCCGGAGATGGTGGCCCTGCTCACCTTCCTTCACGCGTGGAATCCCCTCTTCTACGTCGATCTGCACGTCACGGACGGCGCCAAATTCGAGCACGATGTCTCCCTCACCGTCGAGCCGCTGCGCGGCGGCCCCGAGGCCCTGCGCCCCCTGGGCACGAAGCTGCGCGACGAGCTGGTGGCAGGCCTCCAGGCCCAAGGGCACCTCCCCGTCACGTTCTACCCCTCCTTCCTCAAGGACGATGAGCCCTCCTCCGGCTTCGCTGAGGGCATGTCACCCCCGCGCTTCAGCCACTCGTACTGGGCGATGTATGGCCGCTTCGCCATGCTGGTGGAGACCCACTCCTGGAAGCCCTATGCGCAGCGCGTGAAGGCCACCCGCAACACGCTGGAGGGCTCGCTGCGCTTCCTGGCCAGCCAGGGCGCCGCCATGCAGGCCGCGGTGAAGGCGGTAGACGTGGCGGCCGAGGCCGGACAGGTGCGCGAGGCGGTGCTCGTCTGGGACCGCACGGGCAAGAGCCGCACCATTGAGTTCCGAGGCTACGCCTATACCCACGAGCCCTCGCCCATCTCCGGCCAGAAGGTGGTGCGGTACGACGAGACGAAGCCCCAGGTGTGGAAGGTCCCCCTCTTCGACGAGGTCGTCCCCAAGCTCACCGTCCCGCTGCCCAAGGGGGGCTACCTGGTGCCCGCCGCCCACGCGGGGTGGGTAGAGCCGAAGCTGCGCGCGCACGGCCTGCGCTTCCAGCGATTGGAGAAAGAAGTCCCCACCCTGGAGGTGGAGGCGTTCCGCGCCACCGAGGTGAAATTCCAGCCTCAGTCCTATGAGGGGCACCAGCCCGCCACCGTGAAGGGCGAGTGGAAGCGGGAGAAGCAAGCCCTGCCCGCGGGCTCCCTGTACGTGCCGGTGAACCAGCCCGGAGTCTTGCTGGCCGCCCACCTGCTGGAGCCGCTGGGCCCGGACTCGCTCGTCGCCTGGGGCTTCTTCAACACGGCCTTCGAGCGGAAGGAGTACATGGAGGAGTACGTGCTGGAGCCCTGGGCCCGGGAGCTTCTGGCCCGGGATCCCGCCGTGAAGGCCGCCTGGGAGCAGCGCCTGAAGGATTCGGCCTTCGCCGCGGATTCACGCTCCCGTATGCAGTTCTTCTACGAGCGCCACCCTGCATATGACGCGCGCTTCAACCTCTACCCCGTCTTCCGCCTGGACGCGCCTCCCACCGGCCTGCGCCCCCTCCGGTGACGATGTGCTCCCTTCCGGGAGGAGATGCTACAGCCGTGGGAGGAGGGTGCTCCCGCCCAGTCCCTGACAGGTGGGATCAACTTTCCGCGCCGAGATCTGGAGGACGGGATTGACTCGGGTATGTTCCTGGGTCGTGGCTACCTTCAGTCTCGCAGCGTTGTGGAACGGCTCCGCCATCCCGGGCCATGTGGCCGGAATCGTGGAGGCCATCGAGGAGCTGCTGCCTTCAACGCAGCCAGTCGAGATCATCATCGCGCTCCGTGAGAACGAGGCCAACCTCGAGCTGAAGCTGGAGATGTCCGACTTCCCACGTATGGAGATGGACCGGTTCGCCTGGGAGATCAAGGCGAGCAAGGGCACCCTCGTGGAGCTGTGGAAGATGCCCAAGGCCGAGCGGGATGCGTTCCGGGCCGCCGCCTTCACCGGCAACGTCATCACCGCCGAGAACTACTGGACCGCGGCCAGCACCCTGAAGGAGCACCTGGAGGCCATCACCGCACGCGGGTTGAAGCCGTTCGTGCCTCCCCAGCCCCAGCCCGCCGCGGCCGCCCGGCCCGCTCCGGCTCCGGCTGCTGCTCCGGCTCCGGACGAGGTGCCCATCGAGCCTGGGGAGCTCGTGGACGAGCCCCTGGGAGAAGAGGCCGCCGATGAGCCGCTCATGGGCGAGCCAGTGGAGGGAGTGGAAGAGGGCGAGCCCATCGAGCCCATCGAGGCGGTGGAGGAGGCCGAGGAGGTAGTAGAGGCGCAGCCCGCGCCAGCACCTGCGCCCAAGCCCACGGGAGGCCCTGAGAACCGCCGCTTCAAGCGCTTCCCCGTCAACCTGGAGATGGAGTTCCGCACGGAGCTGGACTTCGTGCGCGAGCATGCGACGAACATCTCCAACGGCGGCCTCTTCGTGCGCACGGCCCACCGGCCGCCCATGGACACCATCGTCAAGGTGGACGTGAAGCTGCCCAACGGCGAGCGCCTCCAGGGTGAGGCCCTGGTGGTGCACGTGGTGGATGATCCGTACAAGGGGGGCGTGGGGCTCGCGTTCCTCAGCGACGATCCCAGCTTCGCGGAGACGCTGGACCGGTACCTCGCGAGCCTGGCCGGATAGGCCTCAGGCCACCTTCCGTCCCTTGCCTGAGACAGGCGGCTCCGGCAGTGCCGCGAGGCTCCCCTCGGTCTGAACGACGAGGCGGCTGCGCCCTCCGCCTTGCTTCACCACCCGAACCTGCATGCCGATGCGCTCGGCCAGCCCCGACACGTGGGAGATGACGCCCACCTGGCGGCCCGTGGCCTGAAGGGCGTCGAGCGTGGCGAGCGCCACCTCCAGCGTCTCTGGATCCAACGTCCCAAAGCCCTCATCGATGAAGAGCGTCTCCACCTGTGCCGTCTCCGAGGAGAGCGAGGCCAGCCCCAGCGCCAGCGCCAGCGAGACAAGGAACGACTCGCCGCCCGACAGACTCGCCAGGCCCCGCATCTCATCGCCCATGTCCTGATCCACCACCTGGAGATCCAGGTCGTACCCAGGCACGCGCATCAACCGGTAGCGCCGGGCCAGCTCCTGCAGGTGTGCGTTGGCATGCAGCAGCAGCGCGTCCAGCGTGAGGCTCTGGGCGAAGACCTTGAACTTCTTGCCGTCCGCCGAGCCGATGAGCTCGTGAAGCGTCTTCCACACCTCGGCCGCGCGGCGGCGCTCCTCCAGCGCCTGAGCCTCCGCGCCATGGCGCCTTCGGGCTTCAGCGTCCTGATCGAGCCGGGCCTTGGAGAGGGCCGCGGCGGCGCGGTGTGCCTCCACCTCTGCGCGGGCGCGCTCACGGGTGGCGGTGACCTCCGGCTCGGAGAGCGCGGGCGCTCCTGAGTCCTCGTGCTGCTTGCGCCAGTCCTGGCGCTCCTCGAGCACCGTCCGGGCCCGCGAGTGGGCTTCACGCAGCGCCGCCAGTGCACGGGCCTCCGCCTCGCACCAGGCAGCGTCATGGGCGAGCAGCTGGCGGACCTCACCCAGCGTCACACCCTGGCCCTGCAGCAGCGCCTCGAGCACCGCCTGGGCCTGCTCCCGTGCCTCGGCGGCCGCAGCCCTCGCCTTCGCCGCTTCCTCGGCTCGCGCGGTGGCCACTGCCGCGGCCCGGCCCGCCGAGTCCGCGGCGGCCCGCGCTCTCTCGTAGCCCGTGGTGGCTGTCTCGACTACCGCTCGCAGCGCCATCCTCGCCTGCTCGGTGGGGCGGCCCTCGAACAGCTTCGCGCGCGCGGCCAGCGTCGCCCGGAGCGCCTCATCCGCTCGCTTCCAGACCCGGGCATGCTCCTCGGCGGCCTCGCGCTGGGCCTCCTTTCGAGCCTCGGCGGCCGCCCGGTTCTCGCGCGCCTCGGCCTCGCGGGCCTGAGCGCTCCTCAGCGCCTCGTCGCGAGCGCTCCAGTCAGACACCTGCGCCGCGCAGTGCTTCCGGAATGCCACGGGCTCCGCCGCGAGCCGCGCCTCCCACTCGGCCCACCCGGTGAAGGCCGGCGACAGATCCGCGAGCACCTGGCTCCGAGCCACGCCCGCCTGCTCCGCCTCCCGCTCGGCCTCTCGCAGCGACCGCTCGGCCTCCGCCAGCAAATCCTCCGCTCGCCGCTGCGCCTCGGTGGCCACCTCCAAGCGCTCGCGGCAGGCCTCCAGCGCCGCCCGGGCTGCCTGGGCCGTGCGAGCCCTCGCCTCCGCAGCCTCCTCCTCGGCATTCACCGCGGCGAGCCGCGCCTGGATCTCCTTCAGCGCCTCAGCGAGCCATGCCTGCGTTCCCGCATCCTCTGCCTTCTCGGGAGGCAGCGGCTGCTCCAGCAGCGCGCGTGCCTTCACCCACGCCTCGCAATGTCCCGCTCGCCGGGACGCAGCGGCGCTCCGTCGATTCTCCGCCTGGGCCTGCCGCGGCCGTGCCGCCTGCTCTCGCGCAATCGCCGCCGCTTCCTTCCGAGCCGCCGCGGTCCGCTCCACCTCCAACGCCTCGACGCGCGCGGAGGACTCGATGACGAGCCCTTCCAGGGCGGCCTCTGCGCGGCTGTAGGGATGCTCCTTCGCGCCACACAGCGGGCAGGGCTCCCCCTCTCGCAGCGCAGCCCGGTGCGAGGCGAGCCCCTGCGCTGCCTGGGCTCGATCCTTCGCTCGCTGCGCCTCCTTCAACCCCACCTCCAGCTCCAGGCGCCGGGCTGCCGCCTCACGCGCCTCGGTCGCCGCGGACTCCGCCTCGTGCCGGGCCGTCTCGGCCTCCGTGCTGGACTCCTGCTCCACCGCTGCTTCGTCGGCAGCACCCTTCCGAGCCGTCCCCAGCGCCCGCAGCGCCTCCTGCCGCGCGAGCAGGGACTTGCGGAGCTCTCGCCGGGCCGCACCCGCATCCACTCCTATCGCAGCCTCGGCGTGGGTGACCTGGGCCTGTGCGCTCTCCGTGGCCTCGGCAGCGGACTGCCGCTCCCGACGGCGCAGCTCCGCGGCCTCGCGCAGCCGCACCACCTCCTTGCCAAGTCCTGCCGCCGCCGCCTTCGCCTGCTGCTCACTCAGGGCCGAGCGCTCGTAGCGGACCAGCTCCGCCTCCCAGCGCGGCCACTCGCGTGCGAGTGCCTCCAGATGCACCTGCCTCGCCAACCACTCACGCGCCGCCTCCGCCGCCGAGCGCGACGCGGCCTCCTGCCCAGCGATGCCCGCGAGCACAGCCTGCGCCTGCGTCTCCGCCGCGCGAGAGGACTCTGCCCGCTGAGCAGCCTCGTGAGCCTCACGCCGCTCCATGGCGAGCTGCGCGTCCAGCCGCGCCGCCTCGGCCAGCGCAGGGCCCGCGGCCTCCTCCGCCGACACCGCGGCCGTGCGAGCCCTATCCGCCTGCAGCTTCTCCGCCTCCGCCGCACCCGTGGCCGCGAGCGCCTTCTCTGCCTCCGCCGCGCGCATCACCTGGGCCGCCGAGGCCTCCGTCAGCGCGCGCTCCCTGCTCTCAACGGTGGCCACGGGCCCGCGGAAGCTCTCCGCCGCACGCACGCGAGCGAGCATCGCCTCCCGAGGGACCGCCTCCTCCTCCGCCTCCACCGTGCGCGCCAGCTCCGCCACTGCCTGGCGCTCGGCCTCCAGGAGCCGAGTCCTCGCCGTGTACCACTCCGCCGCGGCCGAGGCCTCCTTCAGCACTCCCTCGGCCTGGGCGCGCGCCGCCTCCTCCGCCGCGAGCGCCTGCTCCACCCCAGCGCGCTCCTCGTCCGACATGCGCGAGATGGCAGCCAGCCCCGCCTCCATGAGCGCCAGCTCGGCCTGCTCCTTCTTGTGGCGCTCGTGCGCGGCGATGGAGACCTGGCTGTAGATCTCCGTGCCCGTCATGCGCTCCAGCAGCTCCGCGCGCTCGCTGGCATCCGCGCGCAGGAAGGCGGCGAACTCGCCCTGGGCCAGCAGCGCCGAGCGGCGGAACTGATCAAAGGACAGCCCCAGCCGCTGCTCGATGGCCTCGAGCACCTCGGACTTCGTGCGGCCGAAGGTCTGCCCCGAGGCCACATCCGTGAGGCTCAGCTCCTGAGGCCGGAAGCGCCCCTCCGCCTTGTTGCGCGCCCGCCACACGGACCACCGGGAGCGGTAGCGCCGCCCGTCCTTGCCAAGAAAGTCCACCTCGGCATGCCCCTCGGCGGCACCGCGGCGCAGCATCCCACGCACATCATGAGACAGCAGCCGGTCCTCCTCCTCCTCGCCGGGGCGCCCCACCGGCACGCCCCCGCGCCCTCCGAGCCGCGGCGTGCGATCGAAGAGGGCCAGACACATGGCATCCAGCAGGGTGCTCTTGCCCGAGCCAGTGGCGCCGGTGATGGCGAACAGGCCCAGCTTGTCGAGCGGCGGCTGGTCCAGCTCCAGCGCGAAGTCCCCGGAGAGGCTGGTGAGGTTACGGCCGCGGATGGCGAGGATCCTCACGATGCGTCCTCCTGCACCTCGGCCAGCAGCGTGTGGAAGGACTCCAGCAGAGCGGGGGCCATGGGCTCCTGGTAGTCGCGGGCGTAGCGAGCCTTGAAGACGTCCTCGGGGGTGCGCTCGCGCAGGGAGAGACCTGGCTGGGCCTCGGCCAGCACCAGGCCCGTACCCGTGTACGAGGGCGTCAGCTTCACCAGACGCGCCGCCTTGCCCTCCAGCGCCGCCTCCACCTTGCGCCTCAGCGCAGGCTCGGGGCGAGGCAGGGACACGCACACCTCCAGATAGGGCCGCGCCTGCTCGGGAGTGTCCGGCTCCAGCTCGGGCAGCGCGGCCAGCCTCTCCAGCACCTCCTCGAGGGGAACAGCGTCACGCTCGGGCACACGCAGCATGTCCGTGGTGCGAGGCACGGACAGCGGGCGCACCGAGCCCAGCGCCTCACCCTCCAGCTCCACGAGGAGCACCTGATGGCGGTAGTGCGCCTCACTCAACGAGAGCGGGAGGGGCGAGCCGCTGTAGCGCACCCCCTCGCGGCCTCCGACACGCTGGGCCTTGTGCAGGTGCCCGAGGGCCGCATAGGCCACATCCTCGGGGAACAGGTCCACGGGGAGCGCGTGCTGGTTGCCGCCGAGGATCTTCCGCTCGCTGAGCAGGGACACCTCGGTGCCGACCATGTAGCAGTGGCCCATGGCGACCAGGGCCTGACCGGGCTGCCTGCGCCTGCGCACGGCCTCCAGCGTGAGGCCATACACCTCGCGCACGCCGTCAATGAGCCGATCTCCCTCGGTCTGAACGAAGGGCAGGTCCGCGGGACGCAGGTACGGCACGGCGGCGACCCAGGCCTTCACACGGCCGCGCGAGTCATGCAGCGGCACCAGCAGCCGCTCGAAGTCGAGCGCACCCTGGGAGCGAGGCAGTCCGCCCACCACCCGGACACCGAGGGCGGCGAAGAGCGGGTCCGGGGCATCGAGGCGAGCGGCCGAGTCGTGGTTGCCGCCGATGACGACGACATCGAGCTTGGGCAGCTTGCGGCGGGTGTGAGCGATGAAGTGGTACCAGGCCGCCTGGGCCTCGGCGCTGGGGTTGGCGGTGTCGAAGATGTCACCCGAGATGAGGAGCGCGTCGACGCTCTGGGCCTCGAGGATGTCGAGGAGCCAGCTCAGGAAGGCGGCATGCTCGGCCTCCCGAGAGACGTCATAGAGCGTGTGCCCCAGGTGCCAATCCGACGTGTGCAGCAGACGCATCCGGTACCACCCCTCCTCGGCCGCGCGCGCAGCCTCCAACACTCCAGCTCCCGGTCCAAGCGCCGGGAGAGGGCTCGCTTACACGACCGGTCTGACATTCGCAGATCCGCCAATGATTCCGAGAGCTTCCGCGAGTCGCCCTCCCTCGCAGGTGGAGCGCGGCGATCCCACATGCGGGGATGGGCGACCAGGCAGGCATGCGGGGGTGAATCCTTGGGGTGGACGTGGAATGGTCGGTGCATGAGGCTCGCTTCCTTCTCGCTACTCCTCGGGTTGGTACTCGCCCCGGTGGCCCAGGCTACCTCTGTCAATGCAGTTCCCGACGCGCGTCCACAGTCGGCGGTGGTGGACCTGACGGGGACGCTCAGCGAGCAGGACAAGCAGAGGATCCAGGCGGACGCCGAGCGGGGGCGCTCGGGCGGCGAGCTGTACGTGGCCGTGATCGACACCACCGAGGGTGAGTCGCCTCGGTCCTACGCCACGCGCCTCTTCAACCGGCTGGGACTGGACGACAAGACGCGCAACCGGGGCGTGCTGTTGATGGCGGCGCTGAACGACCGGAAGGCCGAGATCATCATCGGAGACGGCTACGACGGCTCGGTGACGGCGGTGACGGATCGCATCATGAGCAACGTGGTGGTGGCGAACTTCCGCCGGGGGAACCCCCGGGGCGCGATGGTGGAGGGCGCTCGCGCGCTGGTGGACCAGGTGGTGCTGGCCCCACCGCCGGGAATGTTGCAGCGGGTAGAGAACGTAGCGGATGAGAACCCACTGCCCTTCTGGGGAGGCCTGGGAGGCACGGGCCTGCTGGCCTTCGTGGGAGCGCGGCGCTACCTCCGCAACCGCCCGAGGAAGTGCGGCAACTGCACCGAGCAGATGGTGCGGCTCGGGGAGTACGCGGATGACAAGTTCCTGACGAGCGGCGAGCAGAAGGAGGAGTCGCTGGGCAGCGTGGACTACGACATCTGGATGTGTCACGGCTGCAAGAACACGCTCAAGCTGCGCTATGGCGCGTTCTTCACCTCGTACTCGAAGTGCAAGCAGTGCAGCGCGAAGACGTTGCACACGAGCTCGACGACGGTCTCGCACGCCACCGAGTACAGCACGGGCCTGGCCCGTGTGGAGGAGGACTGCCGCCACTGCAGCTATCGCAACAGCTACACGCGCACCATTCCCCGCGTGACCCGCTCCAGCAGCTCCTCATCGAGCAGCAGCAGCTCCGGCGGGGGCGGCAGCTCCTCCGGACGAGGCTCGAGCGGCAGTTGGTAGAGCGCCCTGAACAGGGGACCTACGCCCGCCTCCGCCGCAATACCAGCACCAGCATCAGCGTCAGCCACGCTACCAGCCCACCCGGGCCCGCTCCGCAGCCGCAGCCATCATCCGATTCCACTGGCGGCTCCGTGCCTCCATCCCCTGGAGGCTGCGTGCCCCCATCCACTGGCCCAGCCAGAACGCACGGGACATCCCCCACGCACACCTTGACCTCCGCCGCCGCGCGCTGCCCCTTCGTGTCATAGACGACCATGCGGACCAGGTGCCCTCCAGGCCTCAGCGAGCTCGTGTCCCACCGGTTGTGCTCGCCGCCGTAGTGGTAGTGCCCGGAGCCCTGCACATCCGCGAAGGCCATCACCCCATCCACATAGAACTCCGCATGCGTGCAGCCCACGTCGTCGATGCAGTCCCCGAAGAACTCCGCAGTCGTCCCTGACACGCGCTCTTCCTGAGTGGGCCGCGTGAGCACTGCGCTCGGCGGCTCATCTGCCTTCACGGTGACCCGGAAGCTCTGCTCTCCATCCGGGAGCACCCCGTTGGTCGCGCGCACCATGATGTCCACCGTGCCCGCCGCCGTGGGAGTCCAGGTCATGACTCCCGTGGTCGCGTCGATGCGAGGTCCACTCACGCTGCTCGTCAGCGAGAACGTCGGCGCGGGAAAGCCATCCGCCGTCACCTCATAGCGGTAGGGCGCCCCTACCACCGCGGTGCCGGCTGGCGTGGACGTGATGAGCGGTGGCGCTGGCTCATTGTCCCGCACCGTGACGAATACGGTGCGTGCATCCCCTCCCGCAGCGGCCACGGTGATCGTCGCCCTGTCCCTCAGGTTGTCCGCGTCCTCGGCGGCTGCCACCGTCACGGTCTGCGGAGTGTTCCAGCCGGCCCGAGTGAACGTCAGCGTCTGGCCGCCCGTGACGGTGACATCCGCATCCCCCGCGGTCCTCGCCACGGTGACGACGACGTCTCTCGTGGGCGCCTGCGAGAGCGCGACCGTGAAGGTGCCGCTCCCGCCCTCGTCCACCGCCAGGGTCGTGGTGGACAGCACGAGCCGCGCCCCATTGCTGTCGATGGAGGTCACCCGCACCGTCTCCTGGTTCAGCTCCTGCGCGCTCACAGTGAACAAGGCGGTGTCCGGATCCGAGTCCGCGTCCTCAGCAGCGGCCAGGGTGACGGCCTGCGGCACGCTCCAGTTGGAATCGGTAAAGCTGAGCTGCGCGCCGCTCGCGATCGACAGATCCGCGTCCCCAGAGGCCCTCTGCACGCTGACCGTGACCGGGAGCACCGGCCGCTCAGCCAATCGCACGGTGAAGACGGCCCTTCCTCCCTCGACGATGGGTAGGTTCAACGCGGAGACGATGAGCTTCTGCCCTGATGCCACGGGCATGATCCGGGTGAGGTTGCGCGAAGTCACTCCCACCACGTACAGCGCGCCGTCTGGCCCCACGTCCATGTCCACGGCCTGGGTGAAGTCCGAGCCCCACGCGTCCACCGTGGCCACCGTGCCATCCACGGCCAGCGTCGCACGCACCAGCCTGTGGGAGTTGTAGTCCCCGAAGAAGAAGTTGCCGCGATACTCATCCGGGAAGAGCGTGGAGTCATAGAAGACGCCGCCCGTGATGGAGCCGCCCAGGTTCTGCGTCGCCGCCGAGCCTCCACCGCTCGTGGCATCCGGGCCGGCCTGGACCGCCGTCCACGTCCTGGCCGTCGGCGTACTGGCCACGTAGACATCCCCGTTAAAGCTCGTGTCCCCCACGCCCTCAACGGTGATCTTCTCGCCCTTGCGGAAGCGATGGTCCGATGTGGTGGTGAAGGTGACGGTCCCCCCGCTGCGCACCGCTCCGGTCGCGGTGAGGGTGCGCGTGATGAAGTTGTTGGTGCGATACGCGATGACTGGGGTGATGTAGCCGTCCGGCTGGTTGTTCTCGTAGTCGTTGTAGCCGGCGTGGTCCCCCCGGCTGGGGACGAAGACCTGCTCGTAGCCTGTCCCCACCGTGTTCACCCACAGCCTCCCGGTGCCTGGCTGGAAGGTGAAGGTGAACGGATTCCGGAAGCCGCGCGCCCAGATGTACTCGTTGTTCGGGCCAACCCCGTCGAAGAACGGGTTGTCATTGACGGGAGTGCCGTCCAGATTGGCGCGGCCCACCTTGGAGGCCAGCGAGGTGAGATCCGCATCCACTCCCGTGCCGTTGCCCAGGTCGCCAATGGCCCAGTACAGCTTCCCATCCAGGCCGAAGCCCACCGCCCCACCGTCATGGTTCTGGCCCACGGTGGGTAGGTTGTCGACGATCACCGTGCGCGCCGTGCCAACACCGTTGGCATCCGTGTAGCGGACGATCTGCTGCTTGGTGCCACCGGGTGCCGTCAAGAACAGGTAGACGTACCTGTTGACGGCGAAGTTCGGATCAAACGCGATACCGATGAGGCCGCACTCGCTGGCGGTGTGGACGGTCTCTGACACGAACTGCGTCGTCACCAGTGAGCCGCTCTGGGTGACGAGCTGCCCGCTCTCCATCGTCGCGATGAGCACCCTGCCGCTCTTGTGGAGAAGAAAGAGCCGCCCCGAGCCATCAGGCGCCCAGGCCAGCCCGGTCATCGAGCTGAGGGCAGAAGAGGTGTAGGTCGTCTCCTGAAAGCCAGCGGGGACCGCCGCCAGCGCGACCGAGGAAACCCAGAGGGAGAGGAGGACGAGGCATGCACAGAGTGGGCGCATGCCCCCACACTATCAGGGGAGCGGCTTGCGCATCCGCAACACCGTGTGCTCCCGCCCGTGCGCCCGATGCTGCGCCGTGCCCGTGACGGTGTAGCCCCGGCTCTGCCAGAAGCGCGTCGCCCTCGAGTTCTGCTCCGAGACGATGAGCCGCAGCCCGGTGGCGCCCTGGCCGCGCACCCACGCCTCGAAGCCTTGGATGAAGCGAGTGCCAAGCCCGGAGCTGCGGTACACCGGATCCAGCACCAGGAACCCGATGAACCACTCGCCCGCCTCGGGGAAGCCGCGGATGGACTCGAGCACTCCCACCATCGGCTGTCCACCCTCCGGGTACAGGCCGAAGAGGAACTTGTCCTCGGCCGATCTCCCCTCGGGCAGCTCCGCCATCAACTGCGCCGCGCTGTCCGGCTCGGGAGGGCGGCCGTACACGAGCTCCAGGAAGACGTGGCAGCGCTCGTGCAGATCCTGCAGGGCAGACACATCCGCCTCCCCCAGCTTTGTCACCCGGTAGCCCTCGAGCGCGAACATCCGGCTCCCTTCACACGGTGATGTGGCCTTCCAAGTAGAGCACGGCCCGGCCGGCGACGTGCACCCGCTCGCCACGTGCCTCACACTGGAAGAACTTCAGGCGCATTGCGAGCCCCCCTCATCACCGCTCGCCGCGGGCGGCAGGCCGAGCGCCTCGGAATAGAGGGAGCGGACGCGCGCGGCCAGGGCAGCCTCATCGCTCCCGAGCGACTCCACGGGCAGCGGCGGCAGCACGCGCACTCGTACCGAGGCGCGGGGGCTCATCCACGGACCGTCCCCCTCGAGGATGTCCGTGGTGCCCTCCAGCACCACGGGCACCAGGGGTACCTTCTCCTCGATGGCGAGCCGGAACGCGCCGCGCTTGAAGGGCAGCCGCTGGCGGGGCGGGGCGTACGTGCCCTCGGGGTAGATGAGCACCGCCACCCCACGGCGGAGCCACCACCGGCAGTCCTCCAGCATCCGATCCATGGCGTGGACTTGCCCGCGCTCCACGGGCACGTAGCGCATCAGCGACATCATCCACCCCACCATGGGCACCTTGAAGAGCGAGGCCTTCGACACGAACTTGAAGGGGTGGAACAACCCCATGGCTGCGACGATGTCCATCGCGGACTGGTGGTTGGAGATGAGGACGGCCGGGCCTCGGGGCAGCCGCTCGCGGCCCTCGACACGCACGCGCCAGCCGGGCCAGCCGCGCAGGTAGACGAGGTGGCACCAGCGGCACACGAAGGCATGCAGCAAGGCCCGGTTCGGATCGAACGGCGCGGAGACGAGCCACATCAACGTGCCCAGCGCCATGCACACCGGCGCGGTGAGCAGGAAGAAGAGCGCGTATGCGGCTGTCATCAGGTACCGCGACATGTCACCGCGAGGGCTGGGTGAGTTGGGCCGCGAGGTTCATCGCGTAGTTCACCTCGAGGCCTCCATCGACGACGATCGTCTGCCCGTTGATGTAGCCGGAGGCCTCGGAGCACAGCCACTCGATGGGCTGGGCGATCTCGTCCGCGGTGGCGATCTTGCCCACGGGGACGGTCTCCCTCACGCGGGACTCCAGGGTCTCCCAGCCCTCGCCCATGTAGAAGCGGCTGGAGTCGGTGTCGATGTAGCCCGGGTTCACGGCATTGACGCGGATGCCCGTGCCGGTCAGCTCGGCGGCGAAGTACTTCACGAGGATCTCCATGGAGCCCTTCATGGCGCCGAGGAAGCCATGAAAGGGCAGTGGCATGCGCGAGTCCATGCCGGACACAGCGACGATGCGGCCCTTGCGGCCCTCCATGAGGGGCACGGCGCGCTGCACTCCGAGCACGAAGCTCTTCACGGTGACGTTGAACGTCTTGTCCATCTGGTGGAGCTTCATCTGCATCAGCGGCACGAAGGCGGTGGAGGCCGCGTTGGCGACGAAGACGTCCAGCCCGCCGAACTCCTGCTGGATGGTGTCGAACACGCCGTTGAGGCTGGCGGGCTCAAGCTGATCCGCCACCACGGTGCGGCAGCGCCGTCCCAGCGCCGCGACGTCCTTGGCCAGGGAGGCCGCGGCCTCCTCGTCACGCCGGTAGGTGGAGACAATGTCATAGCCCGCCTTGGCGAGCCGCAGGGAGACACACCGGCCCACGCCGCGAGAGCCGCCGGTGATGAGAGCCACGGGAGAGGTCATGGGCCCAGGGCATACCACCTTCCCAGTCCTCCGAGCGGTGTCCCATGCAGGCGGGATTCCCCTTCTCGGCTGGCGGAGAGGCATCCAGGGATGTCCTTGCCCGCCGCCGCCGGGCTCCCCTCATCCTGATGTGGCACTCTCTCAAATTGAGAGCAACCCAGCCTCCAACCCACGAAAAATCATAAGGTTACAACAGAGCATGGGCTACTCCAGGAGAACACCCCATGCCAAAGCCACTTTCCGTCCTTGTCACCGGTGCGAGCGACGTCGGCAGCAAGAACGAGGCAATCAGGGTCGAGTGGTTCAACACGCACGGCTACACCGCTGGCATCGCCTGGCTGTGCCGTGATGACCCCGAGGTTGGCTGGCGTACGTTCGAGGAGTGGGTTCGCGCGCAGGATCGGAAGAAGCTGCTCGCGTAATGACACTGGCGGAGTTTCCTCAGGTATCCAGGGGCGAAGCCTTTATAAGGTGCGCCCCCATCCACCGCCGCAGTCCCGGAGAAATCCAGCATGGATGCCCAGGGCCTCCACATCGAAACCACCCCTCGCGAGGGCGATCCCATCGTCCGCGCGGGCAGGCCGGACCCCTGTATCGTCGTGCTCTTCGGAGCCACGGGCGATCTCGCCCAGCGCAAGCTCTTCCCCGCCCTCTTCGAGCTGGCGCGCGCAGGACTGCTCCCGGAGGAGTTCGCCCTGGTGGCCTTCAGCCGCTCCACCCAGGACGACAACGCTTTCCGCGCCCAGGTGAAGGAGGGCCTCCAGGAGTTCGCCCGCACCCAGCCTCTGGACGAGAAGACCTGGGAGCACTTCGCCTCGCGGCTGGAGTGCATCTCCGGCGCTTATAATGATCCGGCCGCCTTCGAGAAGCTGCGCGTGCGCCTGGACGAGGCCGAGAAGCGCTATGGCACCCAGGGCAACCAGCTCTACTACCTGGCCACCCCCGCCTCCACCTTCCCCACCCTACTCAAGGACCTGGCCGGCGCGGGCCTGCTGCCGCGCGAGGTGCAGCCCGGCCAGCGTCCCTGGCGGCGGCTCGTCATCGAGAAGCCCTTCGGGCGCGACCTGGAGACGGCGCGTGAGCTGAACCGCAACCTGTCCTCCGTGCTGGACGAGCGGCAGATCTTCCGCATCGACCACTACCTGGGGAAGGAGACGGTGCAGAACATCCTCGTGTTCCGCTTCGCCAACCTCATCTTCGAGCCGCTGTGGAATCGGAACTACATCGATCACGTGGAGATCACCGCCACGGAGACGCTGGGCATGGAGGGCGGGCGCGGGCGCTTCTATGACGAGACGGGCGTCATCCGCGACATGGTGCAGAACCACCTGCTGCAGGTGCTGGCGCTGTGCGCGATGGAGCCACCCACCTCGTTCGGCGCGGAGGACATCCGCGATGAGAAGAACAAGGTGTTCCGCGCACTGCGCTCGCTGGAGGGCAGCGACGTGGCTACGCACGTGGTTGCGGGGCAGTACAAGGGCTACCGCGAGGAGCAGGGCGTGGCGAAGGACTCGCGCACGCCCACCTACGTGGCCATGAAGATGAACGTGGACAACTGGCGCTGGAAGGGGGTGCCTTTCTACCTGCGCGCCGGCAAGAAGCTCGCCCGGCGGCTGACAGAGGTGTCCATCCACTTCAAGGGCGTGCCCATTAGCCTGTTCAGCACCAGCGATGCGTGCCAGCGCCTGCAGCCCAACGTGCTGCGGCTGCGCATCCAGCCCCAGGAGGGCATTGCCCTCTCCTTCGAGTCCAAGGTGCCCGGCGAGGACGTGAGCATCGCCGGCGTCACCATGGACATGGGTTACTCGAAGGCCTTCGACAAGCCGGTGCCCGAGGCTTACGAGCGGCTGCTGCTGGACTGCATGCGCGGCAACACCACCCTCTTCGCGCGTAAGGACAGCGTGGAGGAGGCGTGGGCCTACGTCACGCCGATCCTCCAGGCGCTGGACTCGGGCGTGGGCGGCGCCATCCACGAGTATGAGCCGGGGAGCACGGGTCCGAGTGCCTCGGCGGCGATGCTGGCGCAGGATGGCCGGCGCTGGACGGTGCTGAAATGAGCAGGCCACAGCCGATCGTCGTAGGGCCAGAGGCGCTCGCGCAGCGGTCCGCAGAGTGGCTCGCGGAAGCCATCCGGCAGACGCTTGCGAGAGGCGGCCGGTGCAGCTTCGCGCTCTCGGGGGGAAAAACGGTGGGCCCCATCTACCGCATCCTGGCGGCCATGCCGCTGCCCTGGGAGCAGGTGGACTTCTACTTCGCGGACGAGCGGTGCGTGCCGCCGGACCACCTGGAGAGCAACTACTTCCTCGCCGATGAAAACCTCTTCCGTCCCGCGGGAGTGAAGCTCGATAAGGTCCGCCGCATGCAAGGAGAGCGTGAGGACCGGGACGCGGCCGCGCGGGACTACGAGGCGCTGCTGCCTCCCACGCTGGACATCGTGCTGCTGGGCATGGGTGAGGACGGACACACGGCCTCGCTGTTCCCGGGCCTGGAGGCGGTCGAGGAGCGGGAGCGGAGGGTACTGGCGGTGGTGGGGCCCAAGCCTCCTCCTTGGCGGCTGACGCTCACGCTTCCGGTGCTGGTGGGAGCGCGCAAGGTACTTTTCGCGGTGGCTGGGGAAGGCAAGAAGGACGCCTTGCGGCGGGTGCTCGCGGGCGAGGATCTGCCCGCGGCGCGAGTGACGAACGCGGTGTGGATTGTGGATCGGGCGGCGGCAGGACAGTGATGGAGACAGGGATCCGCGAGGGTGACGGATCCCCAGGAGGACTCTATGAGCTCAGCAGCGAATCCCCAGGGCGTGTTCCAGTTCGGCGTGGCCGGCATGGGCGTCATGGGCGCGAGCCTTGCGCTCAACGTGGCGGACCGGGGCTTCAAGGTCGCGGCGTGGGACAGGCACCCGGAAAAGATCGATGCCATCCACGCGAAGCACGGACACCCGGAGATGAAGGGCACGGGCTCTCTGGCGGAGTTCGTGACGATGCTCGAGCGCCCGCGCCGCATCCTGCTGATGGTGACCGCGGGCGCGCCGGTGGATCAGATGATGGACCAGCTCGCGCCGCTGCTGGCGCCCGGAGATGTGCTGATCGACGGTGGCAACTCGTGGTTCCACGACACGCAGCGCCGCGAGAAGGCGTACCGGGAGAAGGGGCTGCACTTCATCGGCATGGGCGTCTCGGGCGGTGAGGAGGGCGCGCGGCACGGGCCCTCGCTGATGCCGGGTGGCCCCGCCGAGGCGTACGCGCTCATCCGCCCGGTGGTGGAGGCCATCGCCGCGCGCGCGGAGTCGGGCCTGTGCGTCACGCATGTGGGGCCAGATGGTGCGGGCCACTTCGTGAAGATGGTGCACAACGGCATCGAGTACGCGGACATGCAGCTGCTGGCGGAGACCTACGACGTGCTGCGCCGTGGCCTGGGCCTGTCCGCGGATGCGCTGGCGGACATCTTCGCGAAGTGGAACGAGGGCATCGCCGAGTCCTTCCTGCTGGAGACCACGATCAAGGTGCTGCGCAAGAAAGACCCGGAGACGGGCAAGCCGCTGGTGGACATGGTGTTGGACAAGGCGGGCCAGAAGGGCACGGGCAAGTGGACGGTGCAGGTGTCGCTGGATCTGGGCATCCCCGTGCCCTCCATCGCGGCGGCTCTGGACGCGCGCAACCTGTCGGCGATGAAGGAGGAGCGCGTGGCGGCGAGCTCGAAGCTCCCCGCTCCGCAGATGGCGCTCACGGACGAGGAGAAGGCGAACCTGATCGCCTGGGCGCATGACGCGCTCTACGCGGCGCGCGTCGTCACGTATGCCCAGGGCATGCGGCTCATCCAGGCGGCCTCGAAGGAGTACAACTGGAGCGTGTCGCTGGCGGAGATGGCGCGCATCTGGCGAGGCGGCTGCATCATCCGCGCGAAGCTGCTGACGCCGCTGCGCGAGGCCTTCACCCGTCAGCCGGATCTGCCGAACCTGGTGGTGTCGGACGACTTTGCACCAGTGCTGACGAGGATGGCGCCCGCATGGCGGCGGCTGGTGGGCACAGCGGTACGGCTGGGCATCCCCGTGCCGGTGTTCTCGGCCAGCCTGGCGTATCTGGACAGCTATCGCAGCCCCGAGCTGCCGCAGAACCTCACGCAGGCACAGCGCGACGCCTTTGGCGCTCACACCTACCAGCGCCGCGACAGGCCCGAGGCGGGCTTCGTCCACTCTGACTGGAGCTGAGCTCGCCGCACTCTGCGCAAGAACAGCTGGATATGCTCAAGCCTGCGGAGCTCTACCAGACGTACGTCATCGCCCATGGGCTCGAGCGAGCGGGGCTCTTCGAGTCCTTGAGGGAGAGATATGGCCAGGCAGCCTCGGTGCTGTACCCGGGGTGCTTCCTTCATGTCACGCCGTCGTTCTGCTTCCAGCACGCTGTCTACATGGACAAGAACGAGCTGGCCGCGGACTTCTTCGCGGACGTGGAGGGCATGCTCCACCTCATCAACTCGCGGAAGCAGTATCCCCAGAGGCCCTACGTCCGGTTCATCCAGCAGGACTTCACGAAGCCACTCCCTCTTCCGGAGGTCAGCTTCGACCTGCTGCTCGCGCTGTACGCGGGAGGCATCTCCCGATCCTGCGCGGGATACCTGAAGAGCGGCGGCATCCTGGTCTCGAACGACCATCATGGTGACGCTGCGGAGGCCGCAGCGAGCAAAGAGCTGGAGCTGATCGCCGCCATCATGGAGCACCGGGAGACCTACGAGTTCATCGAGAAAGATCTCGATGGGTACCTCCTGACGAAGAAGCCGCGCCGAGGTGCTGCAGGAACCCAGCACACTCTGGGGCGGCCCGAGTACGAGCGCACTGCCCACTACTACGTCTTCAGGAAGCGCTCCCCCGGCCACCGTCGCTCGTAGGCGGTTCAATTCGAACTGATCCCTGATGTGTCGTGCTGCGGCCCTACGCTCCAGAACCTCACCGGACAACCCCACTACGCGCCTTCAGCCATCTCGAGGAGCCTTGCAGGCTCGATGCCCTGCCACTCATGGCGGAGACGCTGCTCATCGGCCTGCTGTACCGCAAGCCTCAGCCAGCCCCGATCCGGCAGTGCCTCGGCAATCCGTTGGACGGCAGAGACTGCCGCTTCGGTTCCCCGCTGTTTCAGCTCGCGAAGTAGCCGATTCAGGAGCCCCGTGAGCTGGAAGTCCTTCAGCTCCTTGTCGTCTGTAGGAGGGAAGCGCCGCTCAAGCCAGATATAGAGGTCCGCGATGGAGTGCTCGTCGAATTCCTTCTCCAGCTCGTTGCTTTGCAGCCTGTAGAGCACGGAGCGCTTGATCAATTCCTCACCAAAGTCTGGGCGTGCTTCGATGATGGGCCATAGCTGTGGCCATGCGGCTCGCGGTGCCTTGTCGAGCAGGGCGCGTGCAGCCTCGAGCTTCATTTCCTCTGCTTCGTCCCCATCCGCGCCACTCGACACGAGCTGCAAGGCAACGTTGACAGCCTCCTGGCTCCTTGGAACCACCTCGTCCAGAAGCACTCCCAGGTGCGATGCCTTCAGACGCGTGTTGGCTCGAACATGGCCGAGCACTGTCTCCACCAAGCGGGTGTCCCAGCAATCCACCAGCTTCCGGGTAAGGGTGTAGATACTTCGCTCGGGGTCCCGTCTGTCCAACCAGTCCCTCACGGCTGAAAGGAGCGCCTCCGGAGCCCTGACATAGGCCTCCTTGACAAAGGAGGCCTGAAGTTGCTCCTCCTTCTGCTGCAGTTGCTCCTCCTCCTTCCCATAAGACCACGACCAATCGATGACGACCGGCACCCACCGAGCCCAGAGCTCGGGCGGCCAGCCCTCAATGACCGCTGGCCTCTGTTCCAGGACCAGGCGGAGTGCCCGGTAGCCGGCGGCGGCCACGCGGTGGAAGATCCCTGTACCGAACCATTCCGAGAGGTGTGGATCTCCCTCTTTGAGGTAGCGCTCCGCCGCGTCAATGCAGCGGGCACGCAGCTCCGAGCCAAGCGCGTTCCAGACAGGGAGCAACGTGAGATCCGACCTCAACTCGTCGAAGCTCGGGCGGTTGCGCTTCTCGATCCGGGTCCGAACCCACTCCAGGTTGATGCGATGCCATGCAGTGAGGTCACCCGCCTCGACCCTGTTG
>Ga0247825_10000150_pt1 | contig 39991 bp, 42 predicted proteins | sample 13C_Vanillin_Day_FD_194413 | JGI IMG/M metagenome (GOLD analysis project Ga0247825, IMG submission 194413) | Soil microbial communities from agricultural site in Penn Yan, New York, United States - 13C_Vanillin_Day48 | ecosystem: Environmental > Terrestrial > Soil > Agricultural land | place...
CACGGCGGTGCTGCGCAGCGAGGCCGGCCAGGTGATCCCGGTGGCATCAGCGACCCGATCGTCAGAGGACGTGAAGAAGGCTGGCGACGTGCTGCGAGTCGAGCCGCAACTGCCGCTGGCTGACCTGGAGCCAGGTCGATATGTCTTCTCTCTGGAGGCGAAATCGACCGCGGGAGGAGACACGGTCAGTCGCACGGTCCCGTTCCGCATGCGCTGATCGTCAACGCTTTTTGGCGGATTGTTTGCTTGGGCCGGCCGGGATCATGACTCGACTGCGCTTTGCCCTCGTGGCGATCGTCGCGTTCGCGCCGCTCCTGGCAGCTCAATCGGCGCCGCCGGCGCAACCGCGGACCCAGGAGCCCATCGCCACCTTCCGCTCCGGTGTCCGCGCGATCCAGGTTGACGCCGTCGTCACGGACGAAGACGGCCAACCCGTTCGAGGGCTGACCGAAACCGACTTCGAGATCATCGAAAAGGGAAAGCCGCAAGCCATCACCACCTTCGAGGCTGTTGACATCCCGATCGAGCGCCAGCTGCCCGACCTTGCCGACTCCGACGTCGTCACCAACGAAGGCGACGGGCGAATCTATCTCATCGTGATCGACGCGATCAGTGCCGAGAACGGGATGTATGCAAAGCGCATCCTGCGAAGATTCTTCGATGAGCACTTCGGGCCGAGCGATGTCGCGTCTGTCATGCTGCTGGATCGGGGCCACCGAAACTCCGGCCAGGATTTCACCGCCAACAGGCGGCTGCTCATAAAAGGCATCGACAGCTTCACCGGCTATTCCGAGGGCGAAGCAGAGACCGTGAAACCGGGTTCCGCCTCACCGCTGGCGAATGCGGGACCTAATGTCGGCGCACCTGGCGTGCCCACGGCCGGCGCCGAAGCCGGGCTCCTCGGCGCGGTCAATCGAATGGGCCGCCTCATGGACTTGACCGACTTCTTGATCAAAACGCCCGGCCGGCGGAAGGCGATGATCCTGATCAGCGAAGCGATCGGGTTCGACGCGACTGACTTCATCGACTATCGCGGGACGTCGATGAAGAAGGCTGCGCAGTTCGCCCACGCCGCGATGACGGCCGCGACGCGCGGCAACATTGCGATCTATCCGATCCACCCTGGAGGCATCGCCGCCTCGGGCCTGGATGCCACGATGGAGCTGCGCACGATCGCCGCCGCAACGGGTGGATTCGCCACGGTTAACACCAGCGAGTTCGACGCGGGCTTTACGCGTCTCGTGGCGGAGAACAGCGTCTACTACATGCTCGGCTTCAACTCCTCTCAGGAGAAGGACGACGGGTTGTACGTGCCGGTCCAGGTGAAGGTGAAGCGTCCAGGTCTTCGCGTGCACGCACGTGAGGGCTACATCGCTCCGTTCAAGGGCAAGGACGCGGTCACCCGACCGGATCGCCGGGCGGGCGTTGAAACGGCGCTTGCCAGTCCTGTTCCGATGCCGGGTGTCCCGATTCGCGCGTTCGCCGCGCCGTTCAGAGGACGTGGCAAGACCGCGGCGATTGCCGTGACTCTCGAGGTGAAGGCGGAAGCACTCGGGCTGCAGGAGTCAGAAGGCGGCAGCCTCACGAGTCCGCTCGAGGTTCGGGTCCTCGCCACCGACATCAGCGCGAACGTGATTCCGCATGGTCGCTTGGTCGGAGGCGTTACCATTCCGGCGAAATCCCGCGCCGCAATCGAGCGCACCGGGCTTCGCGTGCTGACGAAAACCGAGCTCAAGCCTGGCCGCTATCAGCTCCGAGTTGCCGTCGGCAGCCCGCAGCGCGGAGGCAGCGTCATCATGGACATGGATGTCCCGGACTTCAGCAAGAAAGAACTTGCGATGAGCGGGCTGGTCATCCGCGGTTCGGGCAAAACCGCAGGTGTGTTCCTCCCGAAAGGCGATCCCCTCGAGGCACTCGCCGAGCGCGGCCCGATCACCAATCGGGTCTTTGCTACGAGCGACAGGGCTTCTGTTTATGGGGAGATCTACGAAGGCCTTGTTGATCGACGACACCACATCGCAATCACCGCCGCGTTGCGCAGCGAAGCCGGTCAGGTCATTCCGGTGGCGGCCGCGACTGTCTCGTCGGAAGACCTGCGGAGAGCCGGCAACGTGTTCCGAGTCGAGCCTCAGCTCCCGCTGGCCGATCTGCCGCCGGGCCGGTATGTCTTCTCGCTGGAAGCGAAATCGACCGCCGACGGGGGCACGGTCCGTCGCGAGATCCCGTTCCGGGTCCGGTAGCGCTCAGGCCGTTTCGGCGAGCTTGTTCTGCTTCGGCGCCGGCATGAACCGGTCCATGAAGCCGGTGCCGAGCTTCCCTGCCTGAAAATCGGGATCGTTCAGGATTCGCAGGTGCAGCGGCACCGACGTGCTGATCCCTTCGATGACGGTCATCTCCAGCGTGCGGCGCATCCGCGCAATCGCCTCCTGACGGTCCCTGCCGTGCACGATGATCTTGGCGATCATCGAGTCGTAGTAGGGGGACACGGTGCACTCCGAGTGCGCGAACGTGTCGATCCGGACGCCAGGCCCGCCGGGCACGCTCCACGCGTGAATCAAGCCCGGAGACGGCGTGAACGTCACCGGATCCTCGGCGTTGATGCGGCACTCGATCGAATGCCCGGTGAAGGTGATGTCGCTCTGGCGGAATGAGAGCCGCTCGCCCGCCGCGATCCGGATCTGTTCCTTGACGATGTCGATGCCGGTGACCATTTCGGTGACCGGGTGTTCCACCTGGAGGCGGGTGTTCGTCTCCATGTAATAGAACTTCCCCTCACCGTCCATCAGGAACTCGAACGTTCCGGCATTCGTGTACTGGACCGCCTTCGCCGCGTCCACGACCACGCTGCCCATCCGGCGCCGCACCTTCTCGCTCAGCACCGGCGACGGCGACTCCTCGATCAACTTCTGATGCCGCCGCTGGATCGAGCACTCGCGCTCGCCGAGATGGACGAGATTGCCGTGGTGGTCGCCGATGATCTGGAACTCGATGTGCCGCGGGTTCTCGAGGTACTTCTCGATGTAGACATCGCCGTTGCCGAAGGCGGCCTCCGCCTCGCGCGTGGCCATGCGCAGGAGCTGGGGCAGCTCGTCCGGCGTCCGCACGACGCGCATGCCGCGTCCGCCCCCGCCGGCGACGGCCTTGATGATCACCGGGTAGCCGATATCCTTGGCCACCTTCAGCGCGCGCTCTTCCCCGTCCACCGGCCCGTCGCTGCCGGGCAACATAGGAACGCCGGCCTTCTTCATCGCCTTGCGCGCCCGGGCCTTGTCGCCGAGCAGCTTGATCACGCTCGGGTCGGGGCCGATGAACCGGATGTGGCAGGCCTGACAGACTTCCGCCAGATAGGCGCTCTCCGACAGGAATCCGTAGCCGGGATGGATCGCGTCAGCGCCGGTGATTTCGGCGGCGCTGATGATCGCGGGGACGTTCAGGTAGCTGTCGGCGCTCCGCGCCGGGCCGATGCAGACGTCCTCGTCCGCGAACCGCACATGCAGCGAGTTCTCGTCGGCCTCTGAATAGACGGCAACGGTCTTGACGCCCAGTTCGCGGCACGCATGAATGATGCGCAGCGCGATCTCTCCCCGGTTGGCGATGAGTATCTTCTTGAACATCAGTTCGGTCTAATCGCAAAGAGCCGTTCGCCGTACTGAACGGCCTGGCCGTTCTCGACGTACACCTTCACGATCTCGCCATCGCACTCGGCGTTGATCTCGTTCATGAGCTTCATCGCTTCGATGATGCACAGCACCTGACCTTTGCGTACCGTCTGCCCGGTGTCGACGAAGGGCGGCGCGCCCGGTTCGGCGGCGCGATAGAACGTGCCCACGATCGGCGATTTGACGATCGCCAGGTCCACGTCCTCGCTCGCTGCCTCGAGCACTGCTGCGTCACCGGCAGCCTGGGACGCAGCCCCCGCGGGAGCCTGCGCAACCGGCGGATGAAATGCGGCCGCAGGCACGGACGGTAGCGGGCCGCTCCACTGCGCCGGGCTGTGCTTGCGCAGGCGGAGAGTCTCTCCGTCGCGCTGCACCTCGAATTCCGCGAGCTCATGCTCGCGCATCAGGTCGAGGATCTGTTTGATCTCGTCTAGGGTCATCAGTCAGGGATCAATGCGTATGACACCGACGTGAGGACGTCGCACCCGTGCTCGGTCACCAGCACATCGTCTTCAATCCGCACGCCCCCCCATCCAGGAAGGTACGCGCCCGGCTCGATCGTAAAGACCATCCCCGGTTCGAGCGGCACCGGCGCCACGTCGGCGCGCGGCCGCGTCACCCGCGGTTCCTCGTGGACATCGAGCCCAAGGCCATGGCCGGTGCCATGCCCAAAGGCCTCGCCCAGTCCATGCGTCTCGAGGACGCGGCGGGCAGCGCGATCCACATCCGTGGTCGCGATACCCGGCCTGACCGCCTCAATCGCTGCCTGTTGCGCCTCGCGGACCGCCGCGAACACGCGTTGCGCCTCGGCGGATGGAGGCGCGACAACCACCGTGCGGGTCAAGTCGCTGCAGTATCCGTCCAAGACGCCGCCAAAGTCCAGCACCACCAGGTCACCCGTTTCAAACTTTCGATCACCCGCCCGGTGATGTGGAAGCGCGCCATTCGGCCCGGATGCGACGATGGTATCGAAGGCGGTGCGTTCGTAGCCGGCGTCGCGCATGGCGTTTTCGATCCGGGCGGCCACCGCGCGTTCACTGACACCAGGCCGGACCATGGAGAACGCGGCCTGCGCGACCGGCGTCAGACGCCGTGCAGCCTCCCGGAGCGCGTCGATCTCGGCGTCGTCCTTCACCATCCGAGCCGTCTCTACGATCCCTCCGGTCGATCGAAAGACGAGCGGCAGCTTCCGCGCCGACGCCGTGCGCACCAGCCAGTCATGCCGTGCGACCGTCAGGTGCGGCGACTCGAAGCCGGCGGTGCTCACTCCCAGCTGGCCGAGGCAGTCGAGAAGCGCCTCGTCATAGCTGCCTGATACGTCCCATGGCCGCAGCGACGGGCATGCCGACGGTGAGGCCTGGAGCATCCGAACGGCTTCTCGGTAGCGGAAGTCGATCAGCAGGTGCATCGCGTCGCCCGTGACCACCAGAACGCCGGCACTGCCGCCGTGGTTCGTGAGGTAACGGATGTTCGAGGGCGCTGTGACGACGAGCGCTTCGAGTTTGAGCGTCTCGAGCGCGCGGCGGACTGTCGTCTGTCGCGCGGCGAGTTTGGCGGATCCGGCCAGGGTCATGAGGTTCAGCGGGGCTCGCCCCGCTGTCTATCCTACCTATGGTCCCGACACCGCGGGGGGCGCGGCGACGGTCACGAGGAGCGTCCTGGTGCCAACCGTTCCTGCATTGTCGGTCACGGTGAGGGTGACGGCGTGAGTGCCCCGCGTCACCTGGTTTCTCGTCACCACCATGCCATCGGTGACACCGGCGCCAAGGCCCCCGAAGTCCCAGGAGTAGGCGCAGTTATTCAGGCACGGCTGACCTTCATCGGTCGTTGCCGACGCATCGAAGACGACTGGGTTACCTTCGACCGGCGCTTCGGGCGCAAACACGAAAGACCCGGTGGGCGCCGTGGCGTTGAGCGTTCCGGTCAGGGCGATCTTCAATGACCGGGTCAGCGCGCTGTCGGCGTCGCTGCCGAACGGGGTCGCGAAGACAGTGATCTCGTTGGCCGGCGTCGAGAGAGCCGGCGCCATAACGATGAACGAGGCCCTGCCGTCTGACGCCGTGACGACGTCGAGGTGCGAGAGAAAGCCGGTCGATGCCCCAACGCTGACCCGATGGCCCACGACTGGCTGGCCGTTGTCATCGGTCATGGCGACGGTCACGACGGACTGCGCGTTGCCGTTGTGCGCGATCCGATCGGGTGAGGCGCTCATCGTCAAGTGCTGCGCCGTCCCGGCCGGTCCGATCAGCCCTGGAGCGTCCTGTTTGTCCATGCACGCCGCCAGGCTGCCAGCCATCAGCAGCACGGCTCCGGCGCGCCCGATTCCACGAGTCCTCGTCTGCATCACGTCCTCTTACTGGGGATCGCCGAAGTTGCCGAAGTCGATTCCGATCGACCCGGTGACACTGACGTCGTTACCGGCCTGATCCCGGCCGTAGAACGTCACGTCGGCAATCGTCGAGATGATGTCGGGGTTGTTGACGAGCGGGCGCAGCGGCGCTTCCTGCTTCGCGGACGTGCGAACGAGCTGAAAGCCCGCAGAACCGCCGTCGCCGGTCACCGTCACCGTCACACCCGAATCGAATGGAAACGGCACGTCCACACCAGGCGTATTGCGGCCGTCCGTGCGTCGGTAGACGACGCGATAGCGCGTGACAGTCACCCAGTTGAGCTCGCTGGGGGCAGCGGGGCTCGTGGGGTCGCTGCCCGGGTCCTTGAGGATGATCGCGAACCGTGCCTCGCCGTTGTCGCCGAAGATTGTGGGCACCGACACCTGCTGGCCACCGACCGTCTGCTGCACATTCGTCACGACGTCGGAGTGCAGCGTCGACCCGAACTCGTCGGGCATCGAACCAGACGCCGCCTGCAGCGACAGAAGAGTCAACTGCACCGGCGAGCGGCTATCCGTCGCCATGTCGCCGCAGCTGACGGCCACAATGGCAAGGCCGGTCGCGACCAGCGTTTTCCAGGACTTCAACATCGCACTCACAGTCGGTCTCCTACTCGACGATTCGCGGCGTAATGAAGATCAGCGTCTGGGTTGACGTTCTGTCGTTTGCTCCCAGCCCAAGATCGAGGCCGCGGATAACAAGCGTGCCGGCGTTGGCAACCGCTACGCGGGTGAGCGTCGACAGGTCGCCGTTGATTGCAACGTTCATCGTGACGGTCTTCGATGGCGTGACCTGCGGCCGCAGCGAAAGGCGCAGCGCCGCATCCCGCCACTCGACTCTCACCGTGTTATTCGCGATGGTCTGCACGGGGACCTGGACGCCCTGAACGATTTCCGCTTCCTGGTTGTTCTGCGTGGTGAGGCGCGGACTCGCCAGCACGCGGCCCTGGCCGGCCCGTTCCATCGCTGTCAGCGTCGCCTCGAGGTTTCCAGGAGCGTTGATGAGGCCGGCGCTGAGCGAGTCGTTGATCGGACCCCACGCCACGTCGAGGCCCTGCGCCATGTCGCGGCTTGCGCGAACGATTCGCGCATCGATCTGGATCGTCGGCTCGAAGCCCGGCTGTGATTGCGCCGACGTACTCGCCGTGTTCAGAGCCATGAAGGCAACGGCGATCCCAATCATCGTCTTCGGTGAACTCAACATCGCTTTCATGGTTCCCTCTCCCTAGGCGATGATTCGCGGCGTGATGAAGATGAGCAGCTCGCGGCTCTCATCAGTCACTTCGTCGCGACGGAACATGAACCCGATGATCGGAAGCTTGCCGAGACCAGGCACACGCGACTGCGTCGTCTGCTCCGTGTTGAGGAAGATGCCGCCAATCACCGTGGTATTTCCGTCCGGCACCCGCACCTGCGTGTTCGCGCGCTGGGTGTTGATTGGCGGATTGCCTTCGATCGCACGCACAAAGTCCGGCGAACCGTTCTCGACGACGATCCGCATGATGACGGTCTTGGCAGCCGTGATCTGCGGGAGGACTCGCAGGATCAACGCGGCGTCCTTCCAGGTGACCGTCACCGTGTTGTTGGCAACCGTCTGAATCGGAATCTGGACGCCCTGCATGATTTCCGCTTCCTTGTTGTTCTCAGTGGAGATCCGGGGCGTCGAAAGGATCCTTCCCTTTCCCGTTCTCTCGAGTGCCGACAGCGCCACGTCGAGGTTGAACGAGCCGTTGACCGAGCCGAGAGCGAGGCCGACCGCCGTCGACGGGTTCGTGACTCCCAGGTTGACGGCGGTGCCTACGTCATCAGGACCCTGAAGGCGGCCGGTGCGCCCGGCAATGGCGCCCTGGTTGGGGAACGGCAACGGCGTCGTGTTGCCAAGGTCGGGCGCGACACGGCCGTTTAGCCCCCAGTCCACGCCGAGCTGGCGGGCGAAGTCGCGGCTCGTCTGAACGATTCGCGCTTCGATTTCCACCTGCGGCTGCGGCTGGTCAAGCGTCGCGAGCAGACTCAGCGCTCGCTGCACGCGATCGGGCAGGTCCGTGATGATCATCGTATTGGTGCGCTCGTCGACCTTGACCTGACCACGCATGGACAGAATCGTGTCCTCGAGCAGGATCTGCAGGTCCTTTGCGGTGGCGTAGCTCAGGGACTTTGTCTCGGTGACGAGGTCGCCGGAGAGCGCCCGCTCTTCCGCGACTTTTCTCTTCGCGGCTTCTTCCTCCGCGAGCACCGCGAGCGGCGCAACGCGAACCACCGAGCCACTCTGCACGTAGCCGAGCCCGTTGGAACTTGCAATGAGGTGAAAGGCCTCGTCCCACGGAATGTCGGTGAGCGTTGTCGTGACCGTTCCGTTTACCTTTGGGTCAATGTAGATGTTGATTCCGCCCTCCTTGGCGAGGGTGCTCAACACCGCGCGCAGATCGGCGGCATCGAAATCAAGGCTGACCGGGGCGCCTGTGAACTGCCGTGCCCCGGCGTCGACAGGCACGGCCGGCGCGGGCGGTTGGAGAGCCTGGGCCCGCGGCGCAGCAGCCGCCGCCGGGACCGCGGCGAGAGTGACCGGAGCTGCCGGGGTGCGCTCCTGCGCTGCGCTCGGCGCAAGTAATGCTGCAATCGGATCTGGCGCCTGCTCGTCGAACACCACTGAGAGGTCGTTGCCACCGGCTGACGGCTCGAGCCGGTACGACGCCGCACGCGACAGCTCCATCGTCACCTGAGTGCCGTACGGAGCGGTGGGGCTCATGCCGATCCGCAGACGCTCCACTGGCCCGCCGCGCAGGCTGCTGGTGCTGGCCACTGCGGAGTTCGCATCGGGAAGGTTGACCACGATGCGGCGCGGGCCTTCCTTCGGCTCCTGGATACTTGAAGCGACGAGCGGAGCCGTTCCGTGGAGGGTGACCGCCGTGGCCGTTCCGCGCTGGGTAATCCGGACGTCCCGGATCGTCGGCGAAAAGCCGGCTGCCTCGAGCTTCGGACCAATGACCGTCCCGTCCACCCGATCGGCTTCGACCAGGATGACGTTGCGCGAGCTGCGGATACGCGGACGAATTGGCTGCCGGAACGTAATGCGCACGCGAGCAACGGCGACGCCATCGGAGCCCACGGCGTTATCTACTTTCACCGAGTCGACGGGATGCCGTTGATCAATCCTGACCTTCTCGGCAGATCCGCTGGCAACGACGTCGCGCATTTCAACGAGCGTTGTCCGAGCGTCGACCTGCGAGGCCACGTACGGCACTGGCGCCGAGGCCTCAAGCGTGAGCACGCCCGTCCGGGCGTCGAGCGTTGACGAAACCTTCTTCAGCGTCGCGACCGTTCCGCGCGTGCCTTCGGTGCGCGTTCCCGCGACGCCGAATGGCGACATCACGAACGCCGCGATGCCGAGGGTGAGGAGGAGGGGGGAGTGTCGCAACATGACTATTGGGCCTCTAGCGTCGGTCGAAGCAGCTTCTTCACTTCCCGCTTCCTGGCTGTCGAGAGCGGATCGTTCACGTTCTGCAGCACGATCAGGCCGTCTGCGGTGACCATCTTCACGGTGCCGTCGAGGAGCTCATCGCCCGCCACCAGCTGATAGCTACGGCCGTCAACAGCCTTCACCATCGCCTTCCACCCGTTGCGGCCCTTGACGAGCCCACGGATGACGATTTCCTCAGTACTGAGACCTGCGATCCCGGCCGGCCTCGAACTCGCGGACGTGCCAAGCGCCGAGGCCGTTCGCCGGACGAGGCTGATGAAGGGATCGCGCCGCCCGGACGGGTCGTAGGTGTACCCCGTCGGCTCGAGCGCGGGCACCGGCGTCGCGGGCGTTGTCACCGTCGCCGGGCGTGGCGTGCCCGGAGTTGAGGCCGGGGCCTGACCGCTGACTGACGTCGCCGCTGCCAGCGTCACCGCAAGGAGTAGAAAGGTGAGGCGCACTACGCACCTCCGGGCCGCGGCGCACCGGCAGGCGCCGCCGTTTTCGGCTGCTCGGCGAGCACAAACGTGGTCGCTGTCACCTCGATCATCACCGTGGATCGCGCCGTCTGGTTGTCACGCGCCTTCACGCGCATGTCGCCCACGTTGATGATGCGGGGGAACTTGCTGATGCGCTCGAGGAAGGTCCCCATGTCGTGATACGACCCCTCGAGCCGCAATCCAATCGGCCACTCGCTGTGCAGGGCCTTCTTCGTCATGGCGGCAGGCAGGTAGCCAAGCACCTTCAGGTTCGACTGCGTGGCCATCGAGTTGATGCGGTTCAACAGGTCTGCGACGTCACGCTCCTCGGGCAGCACCGCGCGGAGCCGATCCAGCTGCAACTCGAGCGTCGCAACCTCTTTGCGGAATTCGGGCAGGCGGCGCGCGGTCGTCAGGCCGCGATTGATGTCGGCGCGAACCTGCGTCAGAGTGATCATGCGCGCGTCGATTTCGGCCTGCGCGGGTTTCGCGTAGTAGTTCCAGAAGGCGGCGACCGACCCGACGGCAACAGCCACAAATACGCCGACCTGGCCGTACCAGGGCAACTTGCTGAGACTGAGATTGATCGCCATTTCTGTTTCTCGGTATCGGGGCTGTGGTTGAGCTTCTTTAGCGAGCGGCGGATCCCCCACCGCCGCCGCCGGCAGGGGCGTTCGCCGGGGCTGATGTCGGAGGCTTCACGACGTCAGACTTATTGAGCGTGGCGCGCACCGTGAACTTGTAGAGCTCAACGTTGGGCTGGCCTTGAACGGGCTGAAGGGTCTCAATCTCGGTCTGCATGTCGAGATCAGCCAGCAGAGTCGAGTTCTTCAGATTGGAGACAAAGTCCGCGGTCGCCGCGAGCGTGTTGCTCCGGCCCTGAATCGTGAGCGCCTGCCCCTTCTGCTCCATGTCGGTCAGCCACAGCATCTCGGGAACGCTTCGGCTGACGTGATCCAGTAATTGCACCGGAATTGTCTGCCCGGCTCGCAGTTGCTCGATCAGCTGCACTCGCTGCTGGAGCTGTGTGCGCCGCCCTTCGAACTGCTTGACTTCGGCAAGCACGGACTGCAGGCGCTGCAGTTCCTGCTGCGCTGTCGCGATGTCGGTTTCGATCTGCTTCGCGTTCTGTGTGAGCGACCAGTACCACCAGCCAACTCCCGCGAAGGCCGCAACGAGAATGAGGCTGCAGCCGATGGTCAGCTGCTGAGCCTGAATCGTGAAGGTCGGCAGCTTGCGTGTCTTGGTGCGCTCGACGCCGAGAAGGTTGATGCGAATCATCGGTCGCCAACCTTTCGCAGCGCGAGACCGACGGCCACCGCCGCCGTCGCGGCGTGGTCGGCCGATGGCTCACCGAGCTTGCCCGCGTCCCAGGTCACCGCGCGGAACGGGTCGAAGTCCTCGACCGGCGTGCTGAAACGCTCCTCGAGCATCTCGCGGAATCCGTCCACGCGCGACGCGCCGCCGCTCAAGACGATGCGGTCGATGTGGTCTGACGCCGCCGTCGCCTTGAAGAAGTCGAAGGTCTTCTGAATTTCCAGGAGCACGTTCTCCGTCACGGCACGCAGCACCGGCTGCGCTTCTTCGAAGGTGGCGCCGTCTACCGGAATGCGCTTCTTCAGTTGCTCGGCGGCTTCGAAAGGAAGGTCGAGCTCCTTCTGCACCGCTTCGGTGTAGGTGTTCCCCCCCATCGAAACGTCGCGGGCAAAGACCGACTGCCCGCCCTGGAGAATGTTGATATTGATTGCGCTGGCGCCGGCGTTGAGCAGCACCACGACCTGCTTCGCGTCGAAGCCGTAGTTGACTTCGAATGCGTTCTGCAGCGCGAAGGCGTCGACGTCGACGATGACCGGAGTACGCCCGGCCTGCGCGATGACACCGGTGTAGTCACCGATCTTTTCCTTCTTCGCCGCCACGAGCAGCACTTCCATGCTGCCGCGCGAATCGGGACCGGTGCCGGCATCGAGGATCTGGTAATCCAGATTGACGTCCTGGATGTCGAACGGGATGTACTGCTCCGCCTCCCAGTAGATCGAGTCGTTCAGCTCCGACTCGGTCATGACCGGCAGCGTGATCTTCTTGACGATCACCGCGCTGCCCGACAGCGAGGCACAGACCTCCTTGGCCTTGAAGCCCTTCTTCTCGAACAGGCGCTTGATCGAGTTGGCAACCGCGGTGGCGTCGATGATGGCGCCGTCGACGATCGCGTCGGCAGGCACCGCTTCGATGCCAAACGCCGCAACCTTGAAATCCTTGGCCGACGGCTTGAGCTCGACTGCCTTCACCGCGCTGGAGCCGATGTCCAATCCGACGACACTCTTCTGTTTCCGAAACACCGTTACCTCGGTTCCCCTGAGGGGGAATTAGCCAGCGTCTGTTGGGTTCGCGGAGGGCTAACCCGCGGTCCCGGTCATCACTTACGGCCGTCCCCGTTATCGGCTGTTCCATTCCGTCACATCACCGAAGCCCCCCTGCGCAATCGTGGCTGGGAGAACTGACAGTGGCGGTAAACCTCTGAGAAACGACGGACTTGGGGTCCAACTCTGGTTGACTATTCCGGCAGCCCTCCGTATCATTGGGGTTTGCGGTCTTGGTGGACCGTATTCACTGGGAGTGGTAACTCCAACCACCGCCCCTGAGGGATTCTTTTCATGCGAACGTTCGTGGCGAGCGCGAAGCGCGCGGACAGCCGGTGGCATGTCATCGACGCGAAAGGCCAGGTTCTGGGCCGTGTGGCTACCCTCGCGTCCCGGCTGCTCCAGGGCAAGCACAAGCCCACCTACACCCCATTTATCGACACCGGCGACCACGTCGTCGTGGTGAATGCGGCCACTGTGAAGCTGACCGGACAGAAGGAATCGCAGAAGCTCTATCGGCGGCACAGCGGCTTTGAGGGCGGCCTGCGCGAGGAACGCGCGGTCGACGTCCGCAAGCGCCAGCCGGTGCGGCTGGTGGAAGAAGCCGTCCGCGGCATGCTGCCGAAGACCAAGATGGGCGACGCGATGTACCGGAAGCTGAAGGTGTACGCCGGCGCCGAGCATCCCCACACTGCCCAGCAACCAAAGAAGATTGAGGTCGCGTAACTTTGCCGAACATCGAATACTACGGAACAGGCCGCCGGAAGACATCGACTGCCCGCGTGTTTCTTCGTCCCGGTTCCGGGACCATCACCGTCAATCACCGAGAGTTCGACAACTTCTTCCCTACCGACGCCCTGCGTCTGCAGGTGCGGCGGCCGTTGCTGGTCACCGAGACCGGTGAGAAGTTCGACATCCTCGCGACGGTAGCTGGGGGCGGGGTCAACGGTCAGGCCGGCGCGGTTCGTCTCGGCATCGCCCGCGCGCTGGTCGAGTTCAACAATGAGCTGCGCAAACAGCTGAAGAAGGACGGCTTGCTGACGTCCGACTCACGCATCAAAGAACGCAAGAAGTATGGGCTGGCCGGCGCACGAAAGCGCTTCCAGTTCAGTAAACGTTAAGAGGAAGGGAGGAGCTTTGCCCGGTATTGCGATTAAGGATCTGCTGGAGGCCGGCGTCCATTTCGGCCACCAGACGAAGCGGTGGAATCCGAAGATGAAGGAATTTATCTTCGGTGAGCGCAACGGAATCTACATCCTCGACCTGAATAAGACGGTCAAGAAGTTCCGCGACGCAGAAGAGTTCGTCACCAATCTGGCGGCCGACGGCAAGACCATGCTCTTCGTCGGAACGAAGCGGCAGGCACAGGACGTCATCGCCGAGGAATCGCAGCGCTGCGGCATGTTTTTCATCAATCAGCGCTGGCTGGGCGGCCTTCTCACCAACTTCTCCACGATTCAACGCAGCCTGGGCCGGCTCCGCGACCTCGAGGCGATGGTCACGCCGGGCACCGATGGACGCTATGAAACGCTCTCCAAGAAGGAGATCGCGCGGGCGGAAAAGGAAAAGCGGAAGCTGCTGAAGAACCTCGAGGGCATCCGGCCGATGAACAAGCTCCCGGACGCGATCTTCGTGGTGGACACGCGTAAGGAGAAGATCGCCGTCGACGAGGCCCGCAAGCTGAAGATCCCGGTGATCGGCATCGTCGACACCAACTGCGATCCGGACGAAGTGGACTACGTCATCCCCGGCAACGACGACGCGCTCCGCTCGATCCGCCTCTTCGCGTCGAAGATTGCTGACGCGATCATCGGCGGTCGCCAGATGCGCGAATCGCGCATCGCCGAGGAAGACGCCAAGGCCGAGGAAGACGCGAAGGCGGCTGATGCTGCAGCCAGGCTGCGGACGGCGGTTCGGCCGCAGCGGCGGGCCGAGGCGCCCGCCAGCGCGTAACGACACCCTGACGCAGGACCCCGCGCCGGCCTGCGAGCCGGCGCTTTGTTTGTACACGAAAGAGAAGCAGGAAATGACGACGATGGAGATTTCGGCGGCACAGGTGAAGCAACTGCGCGACCAGACCGGCGCCGGCATGATGGAGTGCAAGGCGGCGCTGATCGAGGCCAACGGAAACATGGAAGAGGCGGTGAAGCTGCTCCGGAAGCGCGGGCTGGCGCAGGCCGCGAAACGCACCGGCCGCACCACCGGGCAGGGCACCATCGGCAGCTATATCCACCTGGGCGGCAAGATCGGCGTCCTCGTCGAGGTGAACTGCGAGACAGACTTCGTCGCCCGCACCGACGACTTCAACGGCCTGGTCAAGGATGTGGCGATGCACATCGCCGCCGCGTCGCCGCGCTGGGTCCGCCGGGAGGATGTCCCCGCCGCGGAGGTCGAGAAGGAGAAGGAGATCTACCGGGCGCAGATGGAGAAAGAGGGCAAGCCGGCGAACGTGATCGACAAGATCATCGAGGGCAAGCTCGGGAGTTTCTACGCGCAGTTCGTGCTGCTCGACCAGCCGTACATCCGCGACGACAAGGTTACCGTCAGCCAGCTCGTCGCTCAGGCGAGCGCGAAGACCGGCGAGAACATCCAGATCAGCCGGTTTGTGCGCTTCCGCGTGGGCGAATCAGCTGAATAGACTTGGTTTCCGCCGCAAGGCGGACGCTGCAACGAAGGGCTCAGGCCTCCGGCCTGGGCCTTCCGTGAAATAATCGTCTTTCGATGTCTTCGGACGCCTCCCCTACCCCCATCTACAAACGCGTTCTCCTCAAGCTCTCGGGCGAAGCCCTGATGGGCGAACAACAATTCGGCGTCGACCCCATAGTGGCGACCCGCATCGCCCGCGATGTCGGGGCGATTCAGTCGCTCGGCGTTGAAACCGCCATCGTCATAGGCGGCGGCAACATCTTTCGAGGCCTTGCGGCCAGTGCGCGCGGCATGGACCGCGCGACGGCGGACTACATGGGCATGCTGGCGACGGTCATCAACGCCCTCGCCCTGCAGGACGCGCTCGAACAGCAGAACGTCCTGACGCGCGTCGTCACCGCGATCGAGATGCGGGCAGTGGCCGAACCGTTCATCCGACGCCGCGCCATCCGGCACCTCGAAAAGGGCCGCGTCGTGATCTTCGCGGCGGGAACTGGCAACCCGTACTTCACGACCGATACTGCCGCCGCCCTGCGGGCAATGGAAATCAAGGCGGAGGTCATCCTCAAGGGAACCAAAGTGGACGGCGTCTATACCGCCGATCCGATGCTGGATCCGGCGGCCACAAAATACCCGACGATCTCGTACCTGCAGGTCCTCGAGCGGCAGCTCAAGGTCATGGATGCCACAGCGATTTCACTGTGCATGGACAACAAGCTGCCAATCGTCGTATTCAATCTGCGGGAGGCCGGCAGCATCAGCCGCGTGGTGCTGGGCGAACCCATAGGGACGACGGTCTCCAACTAGAGGCAATCATGGAATTCAGCGATCTGAAAGGCATGTTTGCGGAAGTCAAGACGCGCATGGACGCGGGCATCGACCGCGTCCGGCGTGACATGGCGAACGTTCGGACAGGCCGGGCAACGACAGGCCTGCTCGACAGCGTGCAGGTTGAAGCGTACGGCTCGAAGATGCCGATCAATCAGGTGGCGACGCTCTCCATCCCTGAGCCGTCGATGATGGTCGCGCAACCGTTCGACCCGTCGCTGATGGGAGCCATCGAAAAGGCGATTCGCTCGTCTGACCTTGGCCTCAATCCGGCCAACGACGGGAAGGTCATCCGGATCCCGATCCCCTCGCTCACCGAGGAACGACGCAAGGAGCTGTCACGGCACGTGCACAAGCAGGCCGAAGAAGGCCGCAACGTCGTGCGACAGGTCCGCCGCGACGCCAACGATCGTCTCAAGAAGCTCCTCAAGGAGCACAAGATCTCAGAGGACGACGAGCGGAAGGGCCTGGATCAGGTCCAGAAGATGACCGACGATCACGTCAAGGTGATCGACGAGCTGCAGAAGAAGAAGGATCAGGAACTACTGGGGCACTAATCGCCGAACGACACCCCAAGGGCGCGAGCGGTCGTCACGAGGTCGTAGTCGAGCGGCACGGTCTTCAGCTTGCCGACGACCTCGCCGAGCGGCACGGGAACGAGGTCAGGGGGGTGGTTGGCGACCATCTTCCCGAACTGCCCTTTCAGGATCAGTTCGACAGCCTTTCCGCCAAACCGAGTCGCCAGGGTCCGATCGAACGCCGTCGGCGTGCCGCCGCGCTGCAGATGGCCGAGGACCACGTAACGTGTTTCCTTGCCGGTCAGCTGCTCGAGCTGGTTCGCGACGCTGGCACCTTCCCCGCCGAGCCGCTCGGCGTGGCTGCCGTGCGCTTCCGCGATGACCGCGGCTCTCTTGTCCCGCGCATGCGCCCCTTCAGCCACGACCACGATGCTGAACCGCGCGCCCCAGGCGTCACGGTTGCGGATGCACTGCGCGACCTGGTCGAGGTCGTACGGAATCTCCGGCATGAGGATGACGTCTGCCCCGCCGGCAACCCCGCTGTGCAGGGCAATCCAGCCGGCATACCGTCCCATCACCTCGACGACCATGATGCGCCGGTGTGCCTCCGCCGTTGAGTGCAGGCGGTCGATCGCGTCAGTCGCGAACGCCACCGCCGTGTCGAACCCGAAGCAGCTCGTCGTGCCCATGATGTCGTTGTCGATCGTCTTGGGAACACAAACGAGCGGGATGCCTTTCTTGTAGAACTCGTAGGAGATGGCCAGCGTGCCGTCACCGCCGATGCAGACCAGGGCGTCGAGCTTCATCCGCTGGAACATCTCGACCACACGATCGCCGTAGTCGAACGTGCCCTCAGGAGTCACGATAGGCTCGGCAAACGGATTTCCCCGGTTCACGGTGCCGAGAATCGTGCCGCCAAGCCGGAGAATGCCGGTGACGTCTCGGGGCGTGATCGTGCCCGACTTCTCTGGATAGATGAGGCCGTCGAAGCTGTCCTCGAGCCCGACCACCTCGATGCGCGAGTTGTGCGCCGCTTTGACGACGGCGCGGATCACGGCATTGAGGCCCGGAGCATCTCCTCCCCCGGTCAGGACGCCAATTTTCTTGATCGTCGGCATCGCGTATAGGCTTCCAACCGAAGCTCACGATGAGTTGGCAAGGTGAGCGAAGGCTGGTGGACCGCAGGAGGATCGAACTCCTGACCTCCGCATTGCGAACGCGGCGCTCTCCCAGCTGAGCTAGCGGCCCTGGTGGAGTGAATGAGGGCGCGTCAGCCGGGACGGCGTCACGGCCGCGCGCAAAATCGAGTCTATCACGCCAAAAGCGCCCGCCACTACTCCTTGGCCCGCTCGAACGTGAGGTACACGGGTGCAGCCCCGAGGAACATCAGCAGCCCGAAGGTGCCCCAGCCTGCCCGGTTGATTGCCACGAAGCGGGCATGCTCGCCCGGCTGAAGGACCACGTCATGTGTCTTCCAGCAGAGCGTATTGTGTGCACGGATGCGGTGTGGCCCGGCCGGCAGCTCATGGGAGATCGTGTCGCCATACCGCAGCATTCCGACGTCCTTGCCATCGACCGATACGAACACCTCCCGGAAGCCAACATCGTCGGGGGCGTCACGACTGACGGTGATGCTGGCCAGGTAGTTCGTCCGCAGGGACATGCGGACGAGATCGGAGCCTATGCGCCGGTCGAGGGCCGACGGCAGCGCAATCGCATCGCGCAGTTCCAGAAACACGACATCACATCCTACCGAATTCGTGCTTCAGATGTAGCTCGACGGCCACGAGGGCCCCGCGATTGCACTGTTAAAAGGCGGAGGTCCGGATAGATCCGGACGGGCCGTACGTGGAGGGGCACATGTTGGGCATTCTTGGATGGATTCTGTTCGGTCTCGTGATCGGCGCGCTGGCCAAGCTCGTCATGCCGGGCCGTGACCCGGGCGGCATCATCGTGACGATGCTCCTTGGTATCGCCGGCGCCTTGCTCGGCGGTTTTATCGGACGTGCTCTGGGATGGTACAGCGAGGGTGAGCCCGCAGGGTGGATTACCTCATTCATCGGCGCGGTGGCGTTGCTCGCGCTTTACCGCATGTTCAATCGAAGGCGGACGGCCATCCCGTAGACGGCGGCAGCCAGTCGAGACAACAATGCTGGCAGGCGGTCTCGGACCGCCCGCCAGCCAGTGCCATCAACATCACAGCGAATCCCTCTCGGCCGCGCGCATATGCTTGCGTCGGGCGCGATCCGTGAGGCCCAGCGCGTCGGCCTGCCGGCTCAGTCGATCACACCCCTCGGAAGCCTTCGACGCTTTGCGCCGGATATCGGTGACGTCTCGCTCCTCGCCATCGCTGATGCGGCTCGTCACACCGAGCTGTTGAGCGGGTTCGCGCGTATCCCGGCGGTAGCCGCCATCCTGTCGCGCTCGCTGTCACACATCACGATGGCGAATGATCGCGGCGCCATCACGCTGCGCGTCACGGTGCCGGAAGAAGCTGGTACCGCGCTCGTCTGGCACACCGGTTCGGTCACACATACGAGGCAGCTGCAGTCCCGGGCGCAGCGGCTGGGGCTGACGTTCGACAATGGCCGTCTTCTCGACAGGCATGGCGCGTCTCTCATGGCTGACACCGAGGCGAGCTTCTACGGCCATCTCGAGCTCCAGGACGTGCCGCCCGAGCTTCGCGAAGGCGGAGACGAGATTGAAGCGGCGGCACGCGGCGATCTGCCGGTGCTCGTCAGAACGTCGGACATATGCGGCGACCTGCACATGCACAGCACGTGGAGCGACGGCCGCGACAGCATCGATCAGATGGTCTTCGCCAGCCAGCAGCTCGGCTACGACTATGTGGCGATTACCGACCATTCAGAGCGATCTCTCGCATCGCGGCAGCTTGCCGCCGCTGACATCCAGCGCCAGCGGGCCGACATCGAGAAGGTGCGGGCGCGCGCCAGGCGGATGCACGTGCTGCACGGTATTGAAGTGGACATGATGCCCGACGGCTCGCTGGACTTCGATGACGAGCAGCTCGCCGGGTTCGATATCGTGCTCGCCTCACTGCACGATGACGCCGGACACGATGGCGCCACACTGACAGAGCGGTACCTGCGCGCAATACGGCATCCGCTCGTGAACGTCATCACGCATCCCGCGAACCGGACCCCCGCTCGATTTGAAGGCTATCACCTGGACTTCGACGCGCTGTTCGCCGCCGCGGCCGAAACAGGAACGGCGATGGAAGTGGACGGCGCCCCCGGCCATCTTGATCTCGACGGCGCCCTCGCACGCCGCGCCGCGGCCGCCGGCGTCATGCTCGTCATCGACAGCGACTGTCACCGCTCCGACGGCCTGGCGCGGCAGATGCGATTCGGTGTCGGTACCGCCCGTCGCGGATGGATCAGGCCCGAGCAGGTGCTGAACACTCGAAGCATTGACGAGGTGCGCGCGTTCATCGCGAGGAAACGTGCGCGACGGTGAAGCTGCGGCACCCTCAGTGAGACATGCCGGGCTCCTCGCGTGCGTCGTCGCCACGCTCGCTTTCTCCGTGTATGCGCAAACGCTCCTGCCTGGCGTGGACCTCGGCGACACCGGAGGCTTTCAGGCGGCGGTGCTGTGGCCGGAGACCAGCGCGCGCCAGGCGTATCCGCTCTATTACGGGCTCGCCCGCCCGTTCGTCCTCGCCGTCGGTCCGGACACCCCGGCGCGCAGCCTGAATCTGTTTTCAGCTCTTTGCGGAGCGCTGGCAGTCGGCCTGCTGACCTTCTTCGCGGCAGGGCTCACTCGCAGCCTGCCGGCGGGCATGCTTGCCGGACTGTTTCTCGCGTTCTCGCACACCTTCTGGACCCAGGCGGTCATTGCGGAGGTGTATACGCTGCACCTTGCGTTGATCGCGTGCTGCCTGCTGGCCTTGAAGGCCTATCAACAGCGCCCGACCGAACGACGCCTCGCGGCCTTTTTCGCCATCTACGCGGTGTCGTTTGGAAATCATCTGTCGATGATTCTGCTGCTCGTGCCGTTTGCGCTGTTCCTGTTTTCCGTTCACCCGCGCCCCGGTGAGCTCCTTCGGCCACGCACCATTGGTCTTGCCGCCGGCATCGCCGTCGCGGCAGCCCTGCTGTACGCGCCGAACTTCATGTTCATCTGGACCAACGTCGATGCGCCGCCGGGCTGGAGCGATCGCGTGGCTGCTTTCTGGTTCGACGTGACGAAGGCCGACTGGCGCGGCACGATGATGCTCGGCGTTCACAACAGCGAACTGCGCGACCGGCTCGCCATGTGGATCTGGGACGCGCGGTTTCAATTCGGTGCCGCCGGACTCGTCGTTGCGTTGATCGGAGTGCTCAGGCTCTGGACCGCCGCGCGCCCGTGGGCGATGCTGCTCGTGACGGCGTTCGTCATCAACACGCTATTCGCGGTGACCTACAACGTCGGCGATCCGCACGTGTTCTTCCTGCCCGCGCATCTCCTGACCGCACTTGCCATAGCCGGACTCTTCGCCGGATCGCGCCCTGCGCCCCGCGGCGCTGCCCTCGCGGCCGGCCTGGTCCTGATGGCCTATGCCGGCTGGCGCGCATGGGACACGTGGCCCAGCGCGACTCGCCACGGCGACCGCCGTGCGGACGTGCTCGTCGCCCGAGCCGCGGCCGGGGTCGACGACGCCCACGATGTCCTGCTTTCCGACATGGATTGGCAGAGCGAGAACGCACTGCTCTATTCGTCCCGGTACGAGCGCCGCACTCTGGCGTGGCGCCGGCTTGCCGAAGTCCTGCCCCACTTGCCGTTCCTCGTCGGCGACAACCACACCATCGGGCGAGATGTCGTTCTGGTCGGAAACGCAGCCAGTGGAACGGCCGCCGCGTTCGGATCGCTCCTGCCCCTCGCACCTGACGGACTGCCGCCTGTGTCGCTGGCTGACCGCGCGGCCAATCTGCCGCCAGGAACGCCATTCGTGTTGACGCTGCTCGAGCCGACTGGAAGCGAAAAGCTCGACACCGAGGACTTCGACCGGGCCCTCGCCTCTCTGGCGGGTGCGCAGACGCGCCGTACGGGTGCGCTCTTTCAGGTCTGGGCCGGCCTCGCGGGCGAACGTGGCGGGTACTATCGGGAATCCGACCGGCCGTTTCGAGGCAGCTTTTCAATGCTCGGCGATACCTTCACCGTCCGCATGGAATCGTGGCTGCCGTTCGAAACATTCCGCCGCGCCGGGTTCGGCCACGTGCTGAGCGGGCACCGGCCGCTCATGACCATCGAACGTGGCGTCAGCCTGCTCTGGTTCGAGCCTGACGGGTCGCCGGCCATCGCCTACGCAGCTGGCTTGTACGCGCCCAAGCCGCGCGTCCGCATTCCCGCCCTCTTACCTCAACAGGTCGCTGCGGGTGCTGGTGCTATTCTCGATCTAGCGCTCGTGCCCAATGGATGGAAATAACAATGGTTCGTAGCATTACTCTTCTTCTTGCCCTTGTTCTCGCGGCCGGAAACCTCTTCGCGCAGGCGGCGGACACGCCCGACGCGCTGGCCAGGTCGCTGCAGACGCATTACCAGTCGGTTCGCGACTTCTCGGCTGACTTCGTTCAGAGCTATCGCGCCGGGGTCCTGAAAACACGGACACAGGAGAGCGGAACCGTTGCCGTGAAGAAGCCCGGCAAGATGCGGTGGATCTATTCAAAGCCGGAGCGCAAGGAACTCGTCTCGGACGGCCGCAAGGTCTACTGGTACGAGCAGGCGGCCAAACAGGTCCAGGTCAGTGACGCGCCGGATCAGGCCAGCACACCCGATCTGTTTCTCAGCGGCAAAGGTGACATCGCTCGAGACTTTACGCCCTCTCATGCGCAGAGCCCGATCGAGGGCACCATCGCGCTCAAGCTGGTTCCACGCCGGGCCGAGCCGCAGTACGAGTACCTCGTCGTCGCGTTCGAGCCGTCTTCCATGCGGATCCGTGGCCTCATGACGCGCGACCATCAGGGTGGCGAATCGACGTTCACCTTCACCAACATCAGGGAAAACCGTGGCCTGTCGGACAAGGAGTTCGTGTTCAACAAGCCCGCCGGCGTTCAGGTCGTGACTGACGCCGGCCGCTGATTACTCGACCTTCGCGACGCGCGCGCCGAGCGACAGCAGACGCTGCACGACGTTGCTGTAACCGCGCTCGACGGTTTCGAGCGGCGCTACACGCGTCTGCCCGTCGGCCGCCAGACCGGCGGCGATCAGAGACATGCCTGACCTCAAGTCGCGGCTGTCGAGAATCCGGCCACCACGCAGCCGTGTCGGCCCGGTGACGATAATCCGGTGCGCGTCGGCCAGGAAGAGATCGGCGCCCATGCCGCTCATCTGCTCCAGTGCAAACAGCCGCAGCTCGTACATCCAGTCGTGAACGAGCGTGCGTCCTTCCGACTGCGTCGCAAGCACGGTGACGAGGCTGACGAGGTCGCTTGGAAACGCTGGCCAGAGCCCGGTGGTGATCCGGCGAATCGCCTTCGGCTTCGACGGCCTGACCTCGAACACACCGTCGTTCATGCCGCACTCGACGTTCATCCGCTTCAATACCGAAGCCACGACCTCGATGTCTTCGTTGCGTGCGCCCTCAATGGCAATCTCACCCCCGGTGATCGCCGCGACCACCGCCCAGCTGCCAGCTTCGATGTAGTCCCCGCCAAGGCAGTGGCTGCCCCCGTTCAGCTTGCCGACCCCCTCGACCTGCAGCTTTGCGCTGCCGATGCCGGAGATTCCCACGCCCATCTTGACGAGAAACTCGCACAGCTCCACGACGTGCGGCTCGGTGGCCGCGTTGCGGATTTCCGAAAGTCCCACTGCTGAAGCCGCGGCCAGAAGGGCCGTCTCGGTGCCAGTGACAGAGGCTTCTTCGAGGTACATCGAAGCGGGCTTTAGTCCATCCGGCGCGTGCAGCGCGTGATCGGGACCACCATCGTCGTGAGCTCCAAGCGCCATGAGCGCTGCCAGGTGCGTTGAGATCGATCGCCGCGCCGGAAAGTCCCCACCGGGAGGGGCGATGTGAGCCCGGCCGGCGCGCGCCAGGAGCGGACCGAGCAGGAGCACCGACCCGCGCAGCCTGCCGACGAGCGATCGGTCCGGTGACGTGGTCCGAATCGACGGGGTCCGCACGCGCAGGGTCGTGGTGCCGATGCCTTCGACCTCCGCCCCGATATCGAGCAGCAGGCGCGCCATCACTTCCACGTCGCCGATGCGCGGCACATTCCTCAGGACGCATTCCTGCTCCGTGAGCAGGCAGGCCGCCAGAAGCGGTAATGCGGCGTTCTTGTTGCCTTCGACGGAGACGCGGCCTTCCAGCCGGTGGCCGCCCTCAATCAGCAGACTCGACATCGATGCGTTTCCCCGGTCTATGACTGCAGGAATTCGAGATCGTGATGGTGATCGAAGCCCGCGAAGACCGGCTCCGGCCGAAGACCTATGCCGAACCGATCCAGGACTCCGCGCTTGATTCGCGCAGCAAATCTCAGCACATCATGTGCCGTTCCGCCACCGCGGTTCATCAGCGCCAGCGTATGTTTGGTCGAGATCCCGACGTTCCCGTCGTGATCGCCCCGGCGAAACCCCGACCGCTCTATCAGCCAGGCGGCCGACAATTTCACCCGGCCGCCATCTGCCGGGTACACAGGCGGTTGCGAGCCGGCAAGCGCCTGGACGCGATCGCGATCCGCCGTTGAAACGACAGGGTTCATGAAGAAGGACCCGACGCTTCGCGTGTCCGGATCCATCGGATCGAGAACCATCCCCTTCCGCCGGCGCACTTCCAGAATGGCATTCCTTACCGCTTCGACGTCCGGCGATGCTACACCCGCGGACTCCAGGAAGCGGGAGACGTCGGGATATGTGAGCGTCGGAGCCCCGGGACGAAGTCGAAACGTCACGTCACAGACGACGAACCGCCCCGCGTCCACTCCCTTGAACCGGCTCATCCGATACGAGAACGAGCATGCGCTCCCGGTTAGTGTCTGAAAGGCGGCGGACGAGGTGTCGTAGACGGTCAATCGATCGATGACGCTCGCGACCTCCTGCCCATACGCGCCGACGTTTTGAATTGGCGTGCCTCCGACGGTGCCAGGAATGCCTGAAAGACACTCGAGGCCCGCCAGGCCTCGTCCTACACACGCAGCGACCGTCTCGTCCCACGGTTCACCAGCACCAACCGTGACCAGCGTGTCTTCGCCCTCAGTAGTCCAGGTTTTCCCCCGGATCCCGATGTGAACCACAAGGCCACCGTAGCCTTCGTCGCTCACAAGCAGGTTGCTGCCGCCCCCGAGCACGAACACCGGCACGCCCTCGGACCGGCCCCATCGAAACGCTCGATCGACATCCGCGGCCGTCTGCGCCTCCAGGAACCACCTCGCAGGTCCGCCCACGCCGACCGTCGTCATTCCCGCAAGCGGCACCGCCATGCGCGCACCGTCCAGAGGCTCAATCGAAGGCAAGGAGCCTGGCTTCCTGCGCAACGAGCGCGGTGAGCGCCTCCGCTCTGGAACAGACACGGAACTCGACCCAGTCGCCGGGGGCAAGCTGACCCGCGAGCGGGATGTCAGCGGTGATGACTACCGCGAGCTGTGGATAGCCACCGGTCGTCTGCCGATCGGACATCAAGAGGATCGGTTCCCCGGAGCCAGGCACCTGGATCGCGCCGGTGAAAGCGGCGTCGGAGATCATTTCGCGCTCCGGCAGACGTGGAATTGGTGGCCCCTGTAGCCGGTAGCCCATCCGATTCGACTGCGGCGAGACGACAAAGCGGCTCCGCTCGAGCCCTTCCATCGCATCGTCAGGAAAGAACTCGCGTTGTGGACCTGGTATCACACGCAAACGCGCGCCACCGCCCTGCACTGCCGACTTCGCTTCTACAGGGCGACGACGTCCACCCGACGAGCGTGGTGTGCCAAGCCCGAGCCGATCGCCTTGCAGCAACGCACGTCCGCCGGCGCCACCCATCCTGCTCAGTACGTGCGTCGACCGGCTGGAGAGGACACGAGGCACCTCAATGCCGCCGTCGGCAGCCACATACGCACGTGCGCCCGACGAACGGTTCGAGAAGCGAAGTATTCCGCCCGCAGGGCACGAGACCGCCGCACACAACGGAACTCGCGCGCCGTCGAGCATCGCGCCCAGGTCAGCCCCGGTAACCGCGATCGTGGTCCGCTGCTCGAAGCGCAGCTTCGGACCCACCAGCGTCGCCTCCAGCGTGGCGGCGGATGGCTCGTTGCCGACAAGCGCGTTCGCTGTTCTGTGAGCGACCCAGTCCATCGCGCCACTGACCGGAACACCGCTCACCTGATGTCCCCATCGGCCGCTGTCCTGAACGGTCGTGAACAACCCGGGCTCGATCACCATCATCGATCGCGCGGCATTCGTCAGCTGCACCACTGGCCGAGTGAGCGCAGTCCGCTGCTGCGACACGCGCGGCTCATTCCGAAACCGCACTGAGTCTCCCGGCGCCAGCACCGCTGCCGGCTGCTGGTCTACATCGAACAGTCTCATTGGCGTATGCCCGATGATTTGCCAGCCCCCTGGCGAATCCAGCGGATAGACGGCCGTCTGGCCACCGGCGATGCCTACCGATCCCGCCCTCACCCGTTCCCGCGGGGATGGGCGGCGTGGCGCCGCAATCGCCGGATCAACCGGACCCAGGTAGGCAAACCCGGGCAGAAAGCCGAGCATGAACACGCGATAGTCGCGCTCGGTATGTTTCCTGACGACACCCTCTGTCGAGTCGCGCGCGAATGCGGCGACATCGGCGAGGTCCGGGCCCCACTGCTCCCCGTACTCGACGGGAATCTCGACCAGCCGGCCGACACTGCCCTTGCCAGTGGCTCCAGACGCACGCTCGAGGCTTGCATGAATCTCCCTCGCGTCGGCGATCAACGGATCGAAGTGAACGGCAACGGACCGGTAGGTTGAGATCACATCCCGTACGCCCGCGATAAGGTCTTCCCGGACGGCGGCTGCGATGGCGACGGCGCGCGCGTTCACTGCCGCGCCAATGACCGGCTCGAGTTCGAGGAGCAGCGCCGAGTCCCCGGCTTCCTTAATCGCCGCCACGGCCGTGCAGGGCGTCGAGCAGCTTCCGGTGAATGCCGCCGAAACCGCCGTTGGACATGAGGACGACGACGTCTCCTTCGCGGTGTTCGCGGACGATGGTGTCGATGATGTCCTCGTTCGATGGAACGTATCGCGCACGCCCGCCGTGTAAACGGATATCCGACACGAGGCGATCAGCGTCCAGCCGCTCGGCCTCCGGAAGCGAAGACCGGAACACCGCCGCAAGGACGACCTCGTCAGCCGGCTTGAACGCCACTGCGAACGCATCCTGGAATACGCGCCGGCACGACGAAGCCGACCTCGGCTCGAACACGGCCCAGACGCGGCGACGCGGATATCCGGCCCGAAGTGCGGACAGCGTTTCGTACACGGCAGTCGGGTGGTGGGCAAAATCGTCGATGACCGTCACACCTCGAGCCATGCCAACGGTCTCGAGACGGCGCTTGATTCCCTTGAACGCACGAAGTCCGGCCGCCAATTCGTCGGGCCCGACTCCGGCCCTGGCGGCCACGGCAATCGCCGCCAGCGCATTGCGAACGTTGTGGACCCCGAGCAGCGGCGACTCGAAAACGGCGTACGGCTCACCTTTGCGGCGGACCGCAAACGTCGTGATGCCGTCGCGTGTGCTCAGGTCGTGGGCCTGCCAGGTTGCTCCGTCGTTCAGACCGAACGTCTCGACCGGGCTGACTGCCGTCGACACGAGAGCGGCAGCGTCCGGGCTGTCCGTGCCCAGCAGCAGCAATCCCGTTCGCGGCACGAGATTCGCGAGGCGGCGGAACGCCAGCTTCACCTCATCGAGGTTGGCGTAGATGTCCGCGTGGTCGAACTCGATGTTGTTGATGATCGCTACATCGGGCAAGTACTTGAGGAATTTCGCGGTCTTGTCGAAGAAAGCGCTGTCGTACTCGTCGCCTTCGATGACGAAGTGACGCCCAGTCCCGACACGGTAGCTCGAGCCCTCGTCGCCGAAATTGAGCGCAATCCCTCCGACGAGCACGGTCGGGTCGAGCTTGCCGTGCGTCAGGAGCCACCCCGTCAGTGAGGTGGTCGTGGTCTTTCCGTGCGTGCCGGCCACGACCACCGACTCGGCGCCCCAGAGAAACTGGTCGCGAATGATCTCCGGCAGCGAGCAGTACCGGACTTTTCGATCAAGTACCGCCTCGAGTTCGGGATTCCCGCGCGAGATGGCGTTGCCCACGACGACCAGGTCGAGGTCGGTGGTGATGTGCGCCCCGTCGTAGCCGCTGAATGCCGGAATCTGTTCGGCCGAGAGAAAGTCGCTCATCGGCGGATAGACGTTCTGGTCGGAGCCGCGCACGTCGTGGCCTCGGCTCTTGAGGAGCGCTGCCAGCGTGGCCATCGCCGTCCCACAGATGCCAATCAGGTGGATCCGCTTTCGCTCACTCAACAGGGGCTTCCTCGATGACTAGCGACGGGTGCGGGCGGGTCACCAGCCGGACGTTGACTCCGAGAGGCACGGTCCAGCACGGTCCCGCGGTATGACCCGACGGGAAACCGAACACCACTGGTCCGCGGAATCCGTTGACGAACCGCTGGATCACGCCGCGAGCCGTGACACGCCCGTCGGGTTCGTCGCACGATCGCATCTCGCCAAACACCAGAGCCGACGCGCGCGACAGCACACCGCTCAAGTACAGCTGCGTCAACATGCGATCGATCTTGTAGGGGCGCTCATTGACGTCCTCTATGAAGAGGATCGAACCCGCAGGCGGATCGAATGCATAGGGAGTCCCGAGCGACGCTGTGAGCTGCGTCAAGGTGCCGCCGTACAGCGGGCCGGCCGCTTCGCCATCATGCAGGACCAGCAGACCGTCCGGTGAAAGAGCCAGGCCGGAGCCACCCTGAACCAGGGCCATGAAGGAGCTCTCGTCATAGCCGTCCGAACCGCGCGACAACCGGCGTTCCAGCATCGGCCCGTGAAGAGCCGTCATGCCGCACTGGCAGGTCAGCCACGACAGCAGTGACGTGTTGTCGCTGTAGGCGATAAACAGCTTCGGCGAGGCGAGGATCGCCTGCCGGTCGAGCAGCGGCAGCAGCTGGACGCTCCCGTACCCGCCGCGGGCAGCAATCAGCGCGCGAACGGCGGGATCCCGCCAGAACCGCAGAAACGCGCCGGCGCGAAGCTCGGGAGTCCCGGCCAGGTACCCGGCCTCATGAGCAAACACCGATTCGTCGTAGACAGGATCGAAACCGAGCCGGCGAAGCTCGGCCACACCGGCATCCAGCTCATCGCGCGCGCAGGCGCTCGCCGGCGACACGACGGCGACACGATCGCCGGGCTTCAGAGCAGTGGGCAGTCGGCGGCCGCTCACAGGAACCGGGACATCTCCTCGGCGATGCGTTGGTGTGCGTCGCACCCGAGCACATGCTGCAGCCTGGGCGCCTGCGCCGCGACCTCCGCGGCGAGGAACCGCTCCTTCGCTCTGCGCAGGCGCTTGAGCGCGTCCTCGAGGCGCTTGAACGGGATGCGTCCCTCCTCGACGGCGTGAACCAGGGCCTCGAGAGTTGCAGCCTGCACCTCAACGTCGCCACTGCAGATCAGCACGCCGTCGCAGCCTGCCGCAATCGCCTGCACGGCCGCTTCCGGGACCGCATAAGACCTGGCGATTGCCTTCATCTCGAGGTCGTCGCTCAGGATCACACCCTGATATCCCAGCTCCTCGCGCAGCATGTCCTGCACGATTCGTGGAGACAGCGTGGCCGGCCGTTCTTCGTCGAGCGACGGCACGAGCACGTGCGCGGTCATGATGAAGGCTACATCCGTGCGAATTGCCTCACGGAAAGGCACGCACTCTACGCGCCTGATCCGGTCCGGGGGATGTTCGACGAGCGGCAGATCCAGATGTGAGTCCACGGACGTGTCGCCGTGCCCCGGAAAGTGCTTGCCGCAGGCCGCCACGCCGTTCTCTTGGAGACCGCGCACAATCGCGGCGCCCAGCTGCGCCACCGCCTCCGCGCTCTCGGCGAGGGCTCGATCCCCGATGACCGGATTCTTCGGGTTGGTGTGGATGTCCAGGACCGGCGCATAGTCGAGCGTAATCCCGACTGCCTTCAGTTCGGCAGCCAGCGCTGCCGCAAACCGTGCGGCCAGCTCGGTGCTGCCGCTTCGCCCCAGGACCGCCATCGGCGGCCACTCGGTAAACGGCTTTCGCAGCCGCGCCACGCGGCCGCCCTCCTGATCCACGCTGACCCAGAGCGGCATCTCGCCGGCGAGCGCCTGCGTGTCGATCGACAGCTCCGCGACCTGTTCCGGCGCCTCGATGTTGCGTGAAAACAGGATGACGCCGCCGAGCGAAAACTCACGCGCCAGCGAACGGAGCTCCGGAGTGATGGTGGTGCTGGCAAGACTCCCGATCAGGAGCTGACCGATATCGCGGCGGATGGCCGAAGGCACAGTGACATTATAGAGAACGACGTTGCTCTTCACGGATCCGCGCGTACACTACCGCCGCCGGAGGCTGCGCCATGATTCTGGTCGTCGGGGCTAATGGGTCACTTGGTGGGCAGATCGCGTGGGCGCTGCAGCAGCGCGGTGATGGCGTCCGCCTGCTTCTGCGCCATGGCGGATTTCACCCGCTTCAGCACATGCCAGGCGTGGAGATCGCGCCGGGCGATTTACGCGACGCCGAGAGCCTTCGGCGAGCTTGTCAGGGAATCCAGGCGGTTGTCACCACCGCCAGCGTGTCAAAGACGGGCGGCGACTCCATTGAAAACGTCGATCTCGCGGGCAACCTGAACCTGATCGCCGCGGCCGAAGCGGCGGCCGTCCAGCACTTCGTGTTCACCTCGACGCTGAGTGCCTCGGAACAGAGCCCGGTGCCACTCTTTCGGGTCAAGGCAGAGGTCGAGCGCGCGCTGCGCGGCAGCCGCATGGCGCACACCATCCTGCAGCCTAACGCCTTCATGGACGTCTGGTTCGAGATGCTGATCGAGCGGCCCCTGGCGGCTGGGGGTCCGGTGACGCTTGTCGGGGACTCCCGCAGGCGTCATGCCTTCATCGCCCAACGCGACATCGTTCAGTTCGTATTGGCAGCGCTCTGGTCTCCGGCAGCGCGCAACGCAACCCTCGTTCTCGGTGGCCCTGCGGCTGTCACGCTACGCGAGGTCGTACACGCCTACGAGCTCGCAGGAGGGCGCCCTATCGACGTGCAGAACGTTCCTCCAGGCTCGCCGATCCCTGGAGTCCCCGAGCCTGTGTGGCCTCTGGTCGCGGCGCTCGAGACGTTTGACTCCCCCGTTCCGATGGACGCGATGAACAGGATCTACGGCGTTGAGTTGACGAGCATCGCCAGCTTCGCCCACCTCCGACAGAGCTACTTCGCGAGATCGAGTTCTATAATCCCATCCCAGTGAACATCGCGACCTCAGCTCCAACGCGCATCGATCTGGCAGGAGGGACGATCGATATCTGGCCGCTCTACCTGTTTCACCCGGGAGCCCAGACCCTCAACGCCGCGATCAGCCTGCGGGCCAGCGCCCGCATCACCCCTCGCACTGACGGCCGGATCGTGATCCATTCGGAAGACACGACGACGACCGTCGAAGCCGAACGCTGGCAGGACCTGCGCGACGAACGGCGGCTGCGCCTGTTGTCGCTGCTGGTGCACTTCTTCGAAGGCCGCGGCATCACGCTGACGACCACCAGCGACTCACCGGCCGGAGCCGGGATCGCCGGATCATCGGCCTTGAACGTCGCGGTCTGCGCCGCCCTGGCCGACTGGCGGCGGGTCCACTACGAGCCAGAAGCTCTGCTCCAGATCGCCATGAACGTGGAGGCGCAGACCATCAACGTGCCCACGGGCCTTCAGGACTATCGGCCTGCGCTGTATGGCGGCATCGCGGCGCTGGAACTGGAAGTGGACGGCGTCAGGCGCGTGCCGCTGTCCGTGGACCTCAAGGAACTCCAGCAGCGAGTGGTCCTCTGCTACACGGGTGAGCCCCGCAACTCAGGGACCAACAACTGGGAGATCACCAAGAAGCATATCGACGGCGATCGCCACATCTTCGACTGCTTCGAGCGGATTCGTGACACGGCGTCCCGCATGCGCGAGGCACTGGTCAGACACAACTGGGACGACGTCGGCGCGGCCATCTCCGAAGAGTGGGAGAACCGCAAGCGGCTCGCACCGGGCGTCACGACACCGGGTATCGAGCAGCTGATCGCGCGGGCCACACGAGCCGGCGCGACGGCCGCCAAGGTCTGCGGTGCGGGCGGCGGCGGCTGCCTGTTCTGCTACGGTCCTCCCGAGCGCCGTGGCGACATCGCCGAAGCGCTCGCCGCGGGCGGCGCCCGCATCCTCGACTACACCTTCGAGCAGCACGGGCTGCTGCGTGGATAACCGGGCAGTCGCACAGGTGCTCGGCGAGATCGCCGACCTGCTCGAGATCAAGGGCGAGAACGCGTTCAAGATTCGGGCGTATCGATCCGCCAGCGAAACCATCGCCGCCTGGCCTGATGCCGTCGCCAGGCTGGACGACGCGCAGTTGCGCGAGATTCCCGGGATCGGCAAGGACCTCGCTGCCCGCATCCGCGAGCTGGCCGCGACGGGAGCATCCTCCTACCATCGGGAACTCCTCGCGGAGTTTCCGGTCACCATCCTCGATCTCCTGCGCCTTCAGGGTGTCGGGCCGAAGACCGTCGCCCTCCTCTACTCCGCGCTCAATATCGGCTCGCTCGACGCGCTGGCGGCCGCGGCGCGCGAAGGCCGGCTCCGATCGCTGAAGGGTATGGGGCCGAAGAAGGAGGCCTTGATCCTGAAGGCCATCGAGGAGCGCGAGAAGGATGCAGGACGTCACCTCCTCTCCGACACTGCATCGCTCTCGGCGGAGCTGGTGAGCTACCTGCAGGAGCGTGCCCCCGATGTCGACTTCATTCCGGTAGGCAGCGTGCGGCGGGGATGCGACACCTGCGGCGACATCGACATCCTGGCCGTCGGCGGTGAGCCGGTCTTGATGGACGTCCTCCTGCAGCACCCGCGCGTCGAGCGCGTGCTGGGCCACGGCGACACGAAGTCGAGTGTCCGGCTGCAGGGCGGCTTTCAGGCAGACCTCCGCCTCGTCCCGGTCGAAAGCCGCGGCGCTGCGATGCAGTATTTCACCGGTTCGAAGGCCCACAACATCGTCATTCGCGATCGCGCGGTCCAGCGCGGCTTGAAGCTCAACGAGTACGGCCTGTTTACCGTCGATGACGATCGCCGCATCGCAGGACAGTCCGAAGAGGAAATCTACGAGGCGCTCGGACTCGAGTGGATCGCCCCCGAGTTGCGTGAGAACCGTGGAGAGGTTGAGGCGGCGAGCCGCCACGCTCTTCCAAGACTCGTCACGCTTGGCGACCTGCGCGGCGACCTGCACATGCACACGACGGTCACGGATGGCCGCGATGATCTGGAGCGCATGGCAGCGTCAGCGCAGGCTCTGGGCCATGAATACATCGCCATCACCGACCACAGCAAAGCGCAGGCGATGTCGAACGGGCTGGACGAAGAGCGCGCCCTTGCACATGCCGCGCGCGTCCGCGCCCTCAACGGGCGCTACGAAGGCCTCACGCTGCTGGCCGGCATCGAGTGCGACATCCTGGCCGACGGCACGCTCGATCTCTCCCACGACTGCCTCGCGCAGCTGGACTGGGTGGTGGCCTCGGTGCATTCGCACCTCGGGCAGGAGGAGTCGCAGATGACCGACCGACTCCTGAAAGCGATCGAGTGCCCGTGGGTTGACGTCCTCGGCCATCCCACGGGGCGGCTGCTCCTCAAGCGCGAGCCGGCCCGCGTGAACATGGATCTCCTCACAGCGGCTGCGGCCCGCCTCGGCGTCGCTCTGGAAATCAACGCACAGACCGCCAGGCTCGACCTGAACGACGCCCACGCCCGTCTCGCCCGTGAGCGTGGCGTGCGCCTGGTCATCTCCACCGACTCACACTCCGCGGCGGCGCTCCACAACCTGCGATGGGGCGTGCAGATGGCCCGGCGGGCCTGGGCCACGCCGGACGACGTGCTCAATACACGCGGCTTGAACGAGCTTCGCGACACGCTGCGAAGAAACAGAAGGTCCCGTGTCTGAGCACAAGAAACCGGCCGGCTTTGTTCCGCTGAAATCGGTCACCCGCGGGGCGCCGGATCCAGCAGCCGCGCTTGCGGAGATCCGGCAGATCTATTTCCGGACCTCGAAGCGCACCATCGACAACGACTTCGCGCACGCGCTCGAGCTCCTGAAGTCGCTGCCCGACGAGGCGACGCGGTCGAAAGCCCACGTCTACATGGAGGGGCTCGCCGAAATGTCCAGGGAATGGGCCAGAAGCAACAAACCCACGGCAAAGAAAAGAACGTAGGCCTGACGGCCGGCTATCGATTCAGCACGATCTTCTGGCGGGCAGTAATCCGGAGCGCCTCCGGCACGTTCTTGTCAGTTGAAATCGCCCGCAGGTCCCGCTCGCTCAGGCGGCCGAGCAAGTTCATCGAAATCGCCACCGGCGTCTTCGGATTGCGGGCGAGCGCCACGATGATGCTGTATCGCTTCGTCCACGCACGGTTATTCGCGATGATGCGAAGGACCTCCTCCGAAATGCTCGCCATCTTCGCGACGCCCTCGATTTCGTTCTCCGTCATCTTCGGGCTGCTGAGCACGGCGACGGCGACGATCTTGTTGGGGTCGCGAATGAGAATCGCGCGCTCTTCGCGCGAGCCTTTCATGGCCACCCCGATGCGCTGCGCCACCGTCATTGACGTGATGCGCTGAAGCGTTGACTGGGCGTCCTCGCCAGCCGGCGCAAGTTCGGGCTCTGGCGCGGCATCGACGAGCGGCGAATCGTCATCGCCGGCGGGCGCTGGCGCGATGGCGACGCCCCTCTCGGCAAAAAACGCCCTGAGCTCGGAGCTCACGTCGCTCCTGGCCAGGAACGCGCTGAGCGCCTCGACTGGAATCGACTGCAGGGTCGCCTCGGCCGCCGCCGCGACGTCAGAATCGGCGTCCTTCACGAGGAGGCGGAGCAGCTCGAGCTGCTCGTACGCCCGCGGTGCAAGCACGCCGCGGGCGGCAAGCAGCCGGATATCGACGGGCGCCTCCCCCCGGCGGAAGTAGTCGAGCAGCGGCGTCCGCGAGGCTTCCACTGCCCTACCAGCCCAGCTTCTTCGCCAGCAGCGTCAAGGCGATGATGATCGCGATCGGAGTCACGATGGCAAGCGCGATGACAACGCGGCGCGCGACCTGGGATGGAGGGTCGGTGTTGATCTCTTCCGATCGAGTGTACGGGCTGCCGTCGGTGACTGATGCATCAGGAAAACGGGTGATGAATTCCTGAACGGTGGCTTCCGGGTCGGCGCCTATCTGTTCCGCGTAGGCCCGCACCAGCCCGCGCGAGAAGATGCCGCCGGGAAGGCGGGAGAGGTCGTTGCGCTCCAGCGCCTCGAGCGCCCGCACCGACAGCTTCGTGTGATCGGCGATGTCCCGCAGCGAGATGCCGCGAGCTTCACGCAACCGCTTCAATCGCTCGCCGAAATCGCCCTGATCCAAAGGTCCGCCATGTTAGGACCCGCCCAAGGGCAAGTCAAACGCGCACACTATTCGTTCCACCACCGACTGCGCCGCGGCCGGCGCGGAGTCAGAGAAGAGGCTGATCGCCGCGATCCCGGCCGCGCCCGCCTGCGCCACGAGGCCGGCGTTGTCAGCGCTGACCCCGCCGACTGCGAGCACTGGAACGCTGCTCGCGCGAACGGCTTCGGCAAGTGCCGCCGTGCCCGCCGGCGGCCGTCCCGGCTTGGAAGAGGTCGCAAAGACGGTTCCGAAGATCACGTAGTCCACCGATTCGCGTGCAACCGCGACGTCGTCGCCGCCGTGAATCGACCGGCCGACGAGAAAGCCCGGCGGAACAATCGTCCTGGCTCGGCGCGCTGGAAACGAATCGCTCCGCAGATGGACTCCATGCGCACCGAATCCGAGCGCGATGTCGAGACGATCGTTCACAATCACGCGCGTGGGAGTCCCGCGCACCAGGTCCACGCATTGAGCAACAGCCGCCGACAAGACACGGTCGTCGATCCCGCGCTCGCGGATCTGAACGAGGTGCACACCGGCCCGAACCGCGGCCGCGACACGCGCCAGCCAGTCCCCGGCGGCTGCAGCAAGGCAGCCGTCCGTGATCATGCAGATCACCGGGCGCATCGCGTCATTTCTCGATGATCGACGACTGGATGGAGACCACCCCGCCGGGTACCCGGCGGGAGGCCATCAGCGACTTCAGCTCGGAGATCGCCGCGACGAGATTGACGAGCCCCAGGCCGGTCACCGCGCCCCGGAAGAAGTCGTTGGTCGTGACGATTTGCAGCAGCGGGATGATGTCGGCAAAGTAGTTTCGTTCCCAGAACAGCGACCACGGTGCGACCGTGAGCACCAGGCCGACTTCGACGTAGAAGACGATCAGCAGAAGCCGGATCATCCCCGCCGCTCCGCTTCCTGGCGCGCGAGCGTCTGAATGCGCTCCCGGACATCCCGATAATCCGGCTCGTCGGTGCTGATTTCCATCAACACGGCAAACGCGCGGACGCCTTCGCCGATACTCTCGAGTGCGAGAGCGAGGTCATAGAGCACTGCCAGGCCCGCCTCACGAGACGGCGCGGGCATCTCGGCGGCACGTCCAAGCCACTCGATGCCCGCCGGCGCCTGTCCCCTCTTGACGTATTCGCGCCCGAGCCTCGCGGCCGCAGGAAACCGGAACGCCGGATTGCGAGCCGCTTCTTCAAGGTCTTCGAGCCCTTCCTTGACCTGGCCGCGATCGAGCCGCTGCACGCCTCGTTCGTAAACGCCGGCTGTCTCGGTGACGCCGCTGTAGTCGGCGCCAGCGGTACGCCTGGCGTTCAATACGGCCTCGAGATCAGACGGATCCACCACGAGGTCGTCCTTCTGAGGGGCTGACGGCAGCGGTGCGGCCGTGGAAGGGGTCCCTAACGACGCCATGAAGTCAGTGAGGTCGATCTCGACGGGCTCGTGCGAGGCATCACTCCCCGGAACCGGTGCGGGCTCCGCACCGGATTGCGGCTCCGCCTCGCGTGCCTCGTACCCGAAGCCATGCTCCGCGGCATCATCGATGGACAGGATGTGCGCGTCGTCATCGACTGACAGCACGTGTGCATTGTCCTCGACAACGAGAAACGGTGTCTCGTCCTCGACGGCAAGAATGGGCGCCTTCTGCTCCACGGCGAGAAGCGGGGTTCTTTCCTCGTCCTCCGCGATCGGAACCGCCGCGGGCTCCGATGCTGGCTCCACAACCGGTGCCCCCGGAGCGAAGCGCTCGAGTACACGTCGAACGGCTTCATCAGGGTCGCCGGCGCCTGCGAGTTCGGCCGCCCGCCTGAGGCGCTCGGCGTGCAGCGCCGACTCCGGGGCGCCCACGAGCAGTGCCTCAGCGAGAGGCTGCGCCTCAGAGCCCTGAAGTTCTTCGAGGTACGCATCGACCAGCCGTTCGCGAGCTTGCTGAAGGGTCTCCTCCACGCCTGCATCCGCCGCAACCTCAACGAGTTTGAGGAGCGCCGGGATGTACGTCCCGTGCACGAGAAACGACTGCAGCACGTCGATCGCGCGATCCCTGTCCGATCGCTGAACCGCGTCGTTCACAACGACCACAGCACACGCGAAGGCGCGGTGGGGCTCACCGGCGCGTCCGAGCTCGCCAGCCAGGCGCAACACGTCGGCGGAACGTTCGGGCGCAACCTCCACGAATCGCGCCATCGTTGTGCTGGCGGACGCGTCATCGCCGCGGGCAAGGTCGAGCGCCGCCAGGGCGATCAGCAGTTCTGGCTCGGATCCGGCGATCTCGGCTGTCAGGATCTGCCCCGCTTCGTCGAGCTGTCCGGCGGCGACGAGGCGTTGCACGAGTTGCTGCCGGAGCCCCGCGTCCGACGGATCCAGCTCCAGCACCTGAGTCATGATGTCGAGCGCCGCGGCACTTCGGCCCGCCCGCTCCAGGTCTTCAGCGGCGGATCGAAACAACTCCGAGGCCCGTTGCGCGTGACCGAGCAATCGCGCGGCGCGCGCCCCGGTGAGCCGCGTTTCGACGTCCGCTTCCGGAAACGAGGCAAGGCGAAGCAGGCAGTCGGCAGCGCCCTGATCGTCTCCGCGCCCGCTTCGCAGTTCCCACAGCTTTCGCAGGTAGGCCCGTGCGTCGGCCAGCAGCTCTTGCGCAGCAGCGATTTCGGCAAGCCTCAGGAGCGCATGCTCGTGGTCTTGCTTCGCCTTCAGCGCTTTCTTGTAAACGGCGGCCGCTTTCGGAAAGAACCCTTCGGCGAACAGGTGATCCGCGATCTGGACGAACTGGGCGACTGCGCGATCGACGTCTCCGCTTCGCAGATAGAGATCGCCGAGCGCGTTGATGGAGTTCCAATCGCGCGGATGTTCTTCGACCAGCCGCCCGTACTCGGCGATTGCCAGATCGATCCTGCCTTCGCGTTGCAGCTTCTCTGCCTGGCGTAGCCTGGTCTCGCGATCAATCGGCACTGGGTACTGCTGGGGATGAGTATCCCATCGTATCAAACAGGGTGCCCTGCGGCTTGAACGAGCGGCGATGCAGCGACGAGTACCCGTAACGCGCAACGGCAGCGAGATGCTCGGCGGTCGCATAGCCCTTGTGATGCGCGTATCCGTAGCGGGGGTCGTGTTCGTGCTCGCGCTGCATCTCGCGGTCGCGCGTGACCTTGGCGACGATCGACGCGGCAGCGATTGCCGCGCACCGGCGGTCTCCCTTTGGTACACCGCGCTGCGCCATGAGCAGGTCGGGAATGCGGAAAGCGTCCACGATGATCATGTCCGGCAAGGGGGCAATGGCCATGACCGCCCGGCGCATCGCCTCGAGCGAGGCACGATGAATGTTGAGCGCGTCGATCTCGGCCGGCTGGACTGCGGCGACGGACCAGGCCAGCGCCTTCTTCGTGATGACGTCGTAGAGACGATCCCGCTCGAGAGCGGTGATCGTCTTCGAGTCCGCAAGATGAGGAATGTAGCGGTCGGGGTCGAGAATGACGGCGCCGGCCACGACGGGGCCGGCGAGACATCCTCGCCCCACTTCGTCGCAACCGGCGACACGATAGAACCCCCAGCGCCGCATGGCGTTCTCGAGGGTTCGCATGGCCCGGACTCGAACCATGAACTACGTCCCTTGGGCTTCCGGATTCGGGTTCTTACGCCTTCTTGGTTTCCTTCATCCGGGCTGCCTTCCCCTTCAGCTCGCGAAGGAAGTACAGCTTGGCGCGGCGGACCCGCGCCGAACGGACGAGATCGACCTTCGCGATCGTCGGCGAGTGCAGCGGAAAGATCCGCTCCACGCCCTGGCCGAACGAGACCTTCCGCACGGTGAACGAGGCGCGCGCGCCACCACGGTGCAGGCCGATCACGATGCCCTCGAAGATCTGGATGCGCTCCTTGTCTCCTTCGCGCACCTTGACGTGGACACGGACCGTGTCACCGGATTTCATGTCGGGCCGTTCGGTCAGCTGTGACTTCTCGACCACCTCGATCGCGCTCATGGCTCACTCCTTCTTCTCACGAATCTCTTTCAGCAGCTCGCGATCTTCATCGTCGAGCGTCGCTTCGTCCAGCAGGTCCGGCCGCCGTTCCAGCGTCCGGGCCAGTGCCGTCTTCCGCCGCCACCGCCGCACCTCGGCGTGGTGGCCGGACAACAGCACGTCGGGAACCTTCACACCGCCAAACTCCGCCGGCCGTGTGTAGTGCGGGTGGTCGAGCACGCCATCAGAAAACGAATCCTGCTCGACCGACTGCTCGTCGCCCACGACGCCTGGAACGAGGCGGCTGATGGCGTCGATCACCACCAGCGCCGGCAGTTCCCCGCCGCTGAGCACGTAGTCGCCGATCGACAGTTCGTCGGTCGCGACCAGTTCCCGCACGCGCTCGTCTATACCCTCATATCGGCCGCACAGCAGCACGATATGCGACAGACCGCTCATCCGCACCGCCTCGGACTGCTTGAACGGCCGCCCCTGCGGCGTCAATACCACCACCGCATCGGGTTGGCCGCGGCGCGCACGAATCTCCTCGACCGCCCGCGCCAGCGGCTCCGGCTTCATGACCATGCCGGGGCCACCCCCGTACGGGACATCGTCAACCGTCCGATGACGGTCGGCGGTGTGATCGCGCAGGTCGTGCACCGCAACGTCTATCAGGCCGCGCGCGATCCCGCGGCTGACGACCCCTTCCGCGAGGCCGGCGGCCACCATCCGCGGAAAGATCGTGACGACGTCGAACTTCACGCTTTCTCGTTCAGCTCCAGCAGCCCGTCCGGCGGTGCGATCACGATGCGCCTCGCGGCCACGTCGACGTTCACGCAGATGTGCTGCGCGAACGGAACCAGCACCTCGCCTCGTGTGCCGCCCACGACCAGCAAGCTGCCGCCGGCGCCTCCGTCCACCCGGACGACCTCGCCAACGCGATGGCCGCCAACCGTCTCGACCTCGCACCCGACCAGCTGATGCTGGTAGTAAGTGCCCTTCCCCAGCGACCGGAGCGACGTCTCCGGCACCCTCAACTCGAGCCCGGTGAGCCGCTCGACGTCATCGATGCTGGCGAATCCTATAAAGC
>Ga0247825_10000151_pt1 | contig 39942 bp, 38 predicted proteins | sample 13C_Vanillin_Day_FD_194413 | JGI IMG/M metagenome (GOLD analysis project Ga0247825, IMG submission 194413) | Soil microbial communities from agricultural site in Penn Yan, New York, United States - 13C_Vanillin_Day48 | ecosystem: Environmental > Terrestrial > Soil > Agricultural land | place...
CTCCAGGCTCGGCGAGGGCAGGAGCTCCTCGGGGGCAGAGGCAACTGGATCCGAGGAGGGAGCGCTGGCGGGCTCCGAGTCACGGGCGGCCGCGCGCCAGAGCACCCCGCCCAGCACCGCGAGCAGCGCCAGGGTGGCCGTGGCCAGCACCTGTCGCCGCCTGAGCTTCTTCGGACTGCCCGGAGAGGCCCGCTCCGCAGGCTCGGTTGAGGCGCTCCCCTCCCCGACGGAGGGCCCAGGCAAGGGTGGTGCCCCCCCCCAGTCCGCCGGGCCCGAGAGGGGCCTCTCCGGGTCGTCCGCGCTGGACGTGACGGCGGGCCCCCCCATGCCCTCTGTCGTCGCGGCATGCGCGCCGGGCGAGAGTGGCAGCTCCAAGACAGGGGGTTCGTCACGCAGCAGCGACTGGAACAGCTCATGGAGCGCCCGGCCGCTCGCGGGCCGCTCCTCGGGCCGCTTCGCCAGCAGCCTCAGCACCAGCTCCCCCAGCGCCGGTGGCACCTGCGGGTTGAGCACGGCTGGCGAGGCGGGCATCTCGTTCTCGATCAACGTGGTGAGCACCTCCCGTGGCAGGGTGGGGGGGAAGGGCGGCACGCTGGTGAGCACCTCGTACAAGGTGGCGCCCAGCGCGTAGAGATCGTCCGTGGGCTGGAACAGGTAGCGCGCGGAAGGATCCGCGTACTGCTCGCGGTGGAAGCGCAGCGCCTCGGGGGTGCGCAGGTGCGGAGTGCCCGGCGGCAGCGGGCCCTCGGTGAGCGGCGCGGCCACCCAGGTGAGCTCTCCCGCGCCGAAGTCCACCAGCACCGGCTCGCCATCCCGCGCGCGCACCAGGATGTTGGAGCCCTTCAAGTCCCGGTGGTGGATGTCCTGCGAGTGCAGCGCATCCAGCGTGAGCGCCAGCGTGTCGAACAGGCGCACCACCTGGCGCAGTGAGGGGCGCGTCTGCTTCACCCACTCGGTGAGCGTCAGGCCCTCCACATAGTCCATGACGACGTAGTGGTAGCCGGTGCGTGGGTGCGGCCAGCGGCCGTGCGCCCAGACGCGCACCACGTTGGGGTGGGTGATGAGCAGCAGGCATGCCAGCTCTCGCCGGGCGCGCTCGTCCGTGCGATTGAGGTCCTCGCTCTCCGGGCCGTGCACGGCGAACTTGAGGGCATACTCCTCGCCGCCGAACTCCACGCGGAACACTGCCCCAAAGCCCCCGGCTCCCAACCGGGCCTGGATACGAAAGGGGCCCACCATCATGTCCGGCATCAGGTGGAAGGGGTGCTGCATCGGGGCCATGTGACCCATGAGGACGGGTAGGGCTAGTATGACCCAGCAGGAAGGTGGGTGCAAGTAAGAAGGACCTGCTGGGTTGAGCCGGGTGAGGCCCTGCACATGGCGGACGGGGGCACACACGCTCAGGGCGAAGCGGGCCCTGCGCGGCGAGGGGCTCGCGCGCTAGGGTCAGCCCATGATTGACGAGCTGGTGCGAGCGCTGGAGCTGAGGCCCCATCCCGAGGGCGGCTTCTACAAGGAGACGTACCGCGCGCAGGCTCGGGTGGAGACACCTCGAGGCTCACGCTCCGCGGGCACTGCCATCTACTACCTGCTGCCGCGAGGCGAGTTCGCGGCGTGGCACCAGGTGGCCTCGGACGAGGTATGGCACTTCTACGAGGGCGCGCCGCTCACGCTCTACCTGCTGAGCGCCCAGGGGCTGGAGACCGTCACCCTGGGGCGGGAGGTGCTGCGCGGCGAGCGGCCCCAAGTCACTGTCCCGGCGGGCGTGCTGCAGGCGGCGGTGCCCAACGGGGACTTCACGCTGGCGGGCTGCACCGTGGCCCCGGGCTTCGACTTCGCGGACTGGGAGATGCCCTCGCTCGACACGCTCCTGGCGCGCTACCCCGAGCACGCCGAGCTGTTCCGCCGGTTCACCTCGCCCCGCCTCTAATGATGCGGGGCTGATCAGGGGGTGTCGGTGGGTGTGGGTTCGCAGGGTCAGGGTAGTCTCAGGCTCCGCAGAGTGAGGTGTGAGAACATGGTCCCAGAGATGAGCCAGGGGAACGTGATCCAGTCGGTCCGCTTCGAGAACTTCCGGTGCCTGCGAGAGTTGGAGGTGTCGCTGGAGCCGCTGACAATCCTCGTGGGCCCGCCTGCTTCGGGCAAGTCGACGGTGTTGGACGGGTTGGATCTGCAGCTGGGCTGCGACGCGGCGGACTTCTGGCGGCAGGATGAGAGCCGGCCTGCGGTGGTGGAGTGGCGGTATGTCGATGGCAATCAGTTCCGGTTGGACTATCCGGTGGGCAAGCTGGACTCCACGCCCATCATGACGCACACGGTGCAGGCGCTGGCGCTGGATCTGCTGGCGCTGCGGGAGGACAGCAGCACGAGCCGCCAGCCGGTGTTGAACCGGACGGGAGACAACCTGGCGGGGGTGTTCGCCTCGCTGCAGGAGGGGCAGCGGCAGCGGGTGGTCCAGGAGCTGTGCCGGATGGTGCCCTCGCTCCGCGACGTGGGCATCCAGCAGACGGGCTCACGCACTCAGCGGCTGAAGTTCCGGGACTGGTGGAAGACGGACATGTGGTTCACGCCAGCACGGGTGGCGGACACCGTGCTGCTGCTGCTGGCCTACCTCGTGCTGCCCTACCAGTCGCCGCCGCCGCATGTGGTGACTCTGGACATGCCGGAGCGGACCCTGCCGCCAGTGCTCATGGGCGAGCTCATGAGGCTGATGCGGGGGCTGTCGACTGGAGAGCTGGCGGGCGTCCCCGTCCAGGTGGTGATCGCGACAGCCTCTCCCGGGCTGCTCAGGCGAGTGGAGGCGCAGGAGGTGCGTGTGCTGACGCGCTCGCCGGACGATGGCTCGACGCGGGTGAGTTCCTCGCCGGAGGACGTGGCGGACTGGCGTCAGCGGCTGGAGATGGCCTGAGCCTGGAGCTACGGCCTGCCGAGGCGGGCGGGGTGTGTGTAGAGGTTGAAGTGCCCGCCGCGCACGAACGTGGCCAGCGTCACTCCCGAGCGCTCGGCGAGATCAATCGCGAGCGAGCTGGCGGCCGACACGCTGGCTACCACGGGGATCCGTGCGACGGCGGCCTTCTGGACGATCTCGAAGCTCGCGCGTCCGCTGACGACAAGTACCGCGGGAGGACGCTCGGGAGGTGGGGCCGGGCTGCTGGGTGAGGCCCGAGAGGAGCGTACCGCCCCCCCGAGCACCAGCGTGCCCACCACCTTGTCCACCGCGTTGTGCCGTCCCACGTCCTCGGCCGAGGCGAGGACCTCACCGTGAGCGTCCAACACAGCCGCCGCGTGCACTCCGCCTGTGCGCGCGAAGTTGCGCTGCACGTCGCGCAGGTGCTCCGTGGCGCGGGCTACCACCTGCGGCGCGAGCACCAGCCCTGGCGGCACCGGCGAGCACACCGCCATCAGATCCTCCACACTCCTCCGCCCGCACACGCCGCACGCGGCCGTCGTCAGCGTGCCTCGCCGCGAGGCGCTCACCCGTTCGATCTCCAGCACGAGCCCCGGTGCGGGCGTCACCTCGATGATGTTGCCCCAGCCCTCCTCGCCCGGGCGTCCGCAGTACGTCACGCCTCCCAGATCCTCCACCGAGCGGAGGATGCCCTCGGAGAACAGGAAGCCCACGGCGAGCTCCCGGTCCTGGCCAGGGGTGCGCATGGTGATGGCCACCGTGTCGCCGCTGACGCGGATCTCCAGCGGCTCCTCGACTGCGACCGAGTCCTCCTCGGGAGTGGCGGCTCTGGACTCCGAGAATCGCACCACCTTCCGGCGCGTGATGCCCTTCTCCTCACGGCTCACGGGCAGGCTCCTGCGCCAGGCGCATGATGAACATCGCGATCTCGTGCACCTCCTTCGTCCGGAAGCGCCGCAGTCCTTCAGGCGCGGCCTCGGGCAGCTTCGACGCGTCCGTCACCACCGCGAGCACATCCGGATGCGTCGAGGCCAGGAGCGGGCCATGGCCCTCGCGCCACACCTCCAGCTTTGGCAGAGGCCCCCCCTTCCAGCCTTCCACGAGCACCAGATCCACTGCATCCGCGAAGCGCCCGAGCAGGGGCAGCAGCGTCTTCTCCGGATCCTCCTTCACCGTGAGCTGCATGCCCGCAGGGGTGGCGAAGGCAACCAGCGCGGCACCTCCGCGCTCGAAGCGGTCCGTGTCGCGGTCGGCACGATGCAGCGGGTGTGTGTCCGACGAGTGCTTCACCACGCCCACGCGCAGGCCGCGGGCGCGCAGCTCGGACAAGAGGCGCTCCACCAGCGTCGTCTTCCCCACGCCGGACCAGCCGATGACGCTCAGCGCGAAGGGAGCCTTCATCCATCCACCGCCGCGTACTGGGGCCGGTCGAACAGCTCGACCTCCACCTCATCACCCTCTGCGAAGTCGGCGCGTCCAGGCGGCAGGATGACGATACCCTCGGCCCCCACGTTCTGAAGGATCTGCCCCGCGCCCTGTGGCCGCAACCGGGCCCACGGCAGCCCGCCGCCCTCACGGTACTCCACGGTGGTGGTGATCAGGTAGGTGAGGCCCGCCTGCTTGTGTCGGCCCTCCGAGAGCCGCACGCGCAAGCGCCGGCGCTCCTCGCTCACGCCCTGGAACCGGAGCAGCAGCGGCCGGCCGAACTGATCGAACGCCACGGTCGCCGCGCCTGGATTGCCCGGGAGCACCACCACGGCCATGTCTCCGAGCCGCGCCACCGCCACCGGCTTGCCAGGCTTGAGCGCCACACCATCCACGAGGAAGTGCGCGCCCAACTCCGTGAGCACGCGCTTGACGTGATCCTTGTCTCCCACGGAGGCGCCGCCCGTAGTGAAGAGCACATCCGCCCGGGGTACCAGCTTCGTGAGGGTGGTGCTCAGCTCCGCGACGTCATCACGGGCGCGCTCGGCTGCTACCACCTCGGCACCGGCCTCGCGGGACAGGGCGGCGATGAGGGCGAGGTTGCTCTCATAGACCTGGTGGGGAAGCGTCGGCGTCCCGGGAGAGACAAGCTCATCCCCGGTGGCGAGCACGGCCACGCGCGGAGCACGCCGGACGAGCGCAGTGGCGGCACCCAGGGAGGCGAGCACCCCCAGCACGCTCGCATCCACGCGCTGCCCGGCGGGAAAGAGAGGAGTGCCCGCGAGCACTTCTTCTCCGGTACGGCGGATGTCGTTGCCTGGGGAGACGGTGATGAACAGGGAGACGCCGCCATCCCCCTCGTCGCGAGCGGCCTCCTGGCGGACGACGGCATCGGCGCCCGAGGGAATGGGAGCACCGGTAAAGACGCGTGCGGCCTCGCCGGGTTGGAGGATGCGTGAGGGCAGTGAGCCTGCGTACACGGTGTCCACGATGCGCAGGCGCACGGGCCGATCCCGGTTGGCGCCGAGCGTCTCCTCCGCGCGCACGGCCCACCCATCCATGGCGGAGTTGTCGCAGCCCGGCAGCGAGCGCGGGGCGCTCACGGCCATGGCGAGAAATCGGCCATGCGCGAGGAGCAGGGGCACAGGCTCGGGCCGCACGGGAGCGATGGCGCCGAGTGCGGCTTGCTGAGCGGGGATGAGGGGAGTCAGCGGCATGGAGTTCCCGGCAGGCCTCAAGCCTCCATCAAAATGGCCGGAGGAGAAACTCCCATCGGAGAGCGCGGCACCTGTTGGACAGAAGGCTTCGAGGTGGGAGAGGCTGCGCATGCCTCGTGGCATCGACGGACGTATGGACCTCTTCCCAGACGTGACGCTGGCGGTGGTGGCCGGGGGCCAGGGCCGGAGGCTGTCCGGAGTGCCCAAGGGACTGCTGAGGGTGGGAGAGCGCACGGTGCTGGAGCAGCTGCTCGGGCTGGCGCCCCTGTTCGCGGAGGTGTTGCTGGTGGCGAACACACCCGAGCCCTACGCTCGTTTCGGGCTGCGCACGGTGGCGGACGTGGTGCCGGGCAAGGGCGCGCCGGGTGGCGTGCACGCGGCGCTGCTGGGGGCAAGGACGGAGTGGGTGTTCGCGGTGGCGTGCGACATGCCCTTCGTGCTCCCCGAGGCTGTGCGGGTGCTCCTGGCGGCGCGAGCCCCCGAGGTGGACGCGGTGTGCTTCACGGTGGAGGGGCGAGTGGAGCCACTGCTCGCGGCCTACCACGCGTCGCTCGCCCGCCCGTGGGGTGATGCATTGAAGAGGGGGGACCCTTCGTTGCGTGAGCTCCTCTCACAGGCGCGTGCCAGGCTGCTGCCCGAGGAGGCGCTGCGGGCGGTGGACGGGGAGCTGCGCTCACTGGTGAACGTCAACACGCCAGAGGAGCTGCGCCGTCACGGGCTCGCACTGCCGTGAACCGGCGTAGGACAGTGGGTGGCGACGGTAGTGAACAGATCGTTGATCTCGAACGGCTTCTTGAGGATGCCTTGAGTCCCCGGCAGGGGCATCCGTCCACTGGCGGTGACGATGATGACCGGGACGGAGCTCATGGCCGGGTCCTTCCGCACGTACCGCAGGAAGTCCTCACCGTTCATCACCGGCATCATCAGGTCCAGCAGCACCAGGCATGGCGCTCTCATCTGGGCCAGCACCTCCAGCCCCTCCTGCCCGTTGGACGCGACGGCCACCTCGAAGCCTTCGCTTTCGAGGAGCTCAGCCATGGCCGCGCGGATGTCCTCGTCGTCCTCGACAATGAGGATGTTGCCTCGATGCTCAAGTGTGCTCACACAAGGATTTTAGGCAGCCCCATGAGGACAGGCAGGGGTCAGGAGGAGGCTCTGTCGGATTCCAACGGGTCCGATACAGTGTCAGGTCTGGGACGCTCAGCAGCCCAGGGCAGGCCACTCCAAGCGTGAGGGAATCTTGGCCGACGAATCGACGATCGGCGTCAGGAAGCGGAATACCAGCGAGCCCGTGGCACGTCTTGTCCCGGCGCTGACCATCGTCTCTCATCCCATGTCCCACCGCGTGGGGGAGCGGCTGGTGCTGGACGAGCTGCTGTCCAACCGCGAAGTCGCCATCTCCCGCAACGCACCCGACTTCATGCGCCCGGACTCCGTGCTGGGCACACCCCTGGCCGATCCCTTCCTGAGCCGCAAGCCGGTGGTGTTCTCTCAAGGCCCGGCGGACAGCGTCCGGCTGAACCCGGGAGATGGCATCAAGGTGACGCTGGCGGGTGAGCAGCTGCAAGTGATGTGGGAGTTCTCGCCCGAGGAGCTGGCCGTGGGCGTGCCGCTGGAGCTGGCCGAGCGCGTAGTGCTGCTGCTGCACTGGGCAGACCCCAAGGCGAGCGCGGCCGTGGATGCGCTGGGCATGGTGGGCACCAGCGTGGGCATCCAGCAGGTGCGCCACCACATCGAGCAGGTGGCGGACCTCAACGTGCCGGTGCTCATCCGTGGCGAGACGGGCTCGGGCAAGGAGCTGATCGCCCGGGCCATCCATCAGTGCAGCCAGCGCCGGGACGAGGTCTTCGTGAGCGTGAACATGGGCGCCATCCCCAAGGAGCTGGCGCCCGCGGAGCTGTTCGGTGCCACCAAGGGCTCGTTCACGGGCGCGGTGAAGGATCGCGAGGGCTTCTTCCGCACGGCGCACGACGGCTCGCTGTTCCTGGACGAGGTGGGTGAGGCTCCGCCCGAGGTGCAGGTGATGCTGCTGCGCGTGCTGGAGACGGGGGAGATCTTCCCGGTGGGCGAGCGCACGCCCGTGAAGGTGGACGTGCGGCTCATCGCCGCGACGGACGCGCAGCTGGAGCAGCAGATCCAGGATGGCCGCTTCAAGGCGCCGCTGCTGCACCGGCTGGCGGGCTATGAAATACGAGTGCCCCCGCTCAGGGAGCGCCGGGAGGACATCGGGCTCCTCTTTCATCACTTCGCGCGCGAGGAACTGGAGTCCATCGGCGAGGCGTGGCGGCTGAAGCCAGATGACTCCTCCACCGAGCCGTGGCTTCCCTCGGCGTTGGCCTCGCGGCTGGTGCGCTACGGGTGGCCGGGCAACATCCGGCAGCTGCGCAACCTCACGCGCCAGCTCATCATCGGCAGCCGTGGCCACTCCCGGCTGCGCCTGGACCCCCGGCTGGAGAAGGAGCTGGATGCCTCCCTGCTGCCTCTGCCCGGCCGCGCAGTCTCCGCTGCCGGGCCCGGAAAGGATGTGGACGTGAAGCCCACGTCCGAGGCGAAGTCCGCCTCGGACTCAAAGGGCCCCTCCCGTCGCAAGCCCTCGAACATCTCCGAGCAGGAGCTGCTCGCGGCCCTGCGCGAGTGCGCGTGGGACCTCAAAGCCGCCGCGGATCGGCTCGGCATTGCCCGCCCCACCATCTACGACTTGATCGACAAGAGCCCTCACATCCGCACCGCGGGCGATCTCTCCGTGGAGGAGATCACCCGCTGCTTCCGGGAGTGCGCGGGTGACCTGGACGCCATGGCTCGGCGCCTCGAGGTCTCCAAGCGGGCACTTGGCCGCCGCATCAAGGAGCTGGGCCTGGGGTCCGGCGAGACCTGATCGCGAGGGAAGCGCCTGTGTCGACCTGTCGGCCGACACGTCGGAGCCGTTCCTCCGACGCGTCGAAAACTGTCGGACCGCCGTGTTGCCCAACAGACAAACCTGAGAAAGCAGGAAAAGTGGCCGAGTTTGCGGGGATTTAGGCCTGGCACCGCCATTGCTAAGGCTCTGTCCCGGTAGGCAGGGGGGTGTGAGGCGGGGGGGAGTGGCGGAGGCCCATGAAGAAGTGAGAGCCTCCACCACCTCACACAACATCATTAAAAAATTGGAGGGGTATCACCATGGCGAACGAGACGAAAACCAACACCACGCAGACCGACACCAGCACCAGCAGCACGGACAGCACGCCCACCACCAGTGCCAGTGGCACGAGCAAGGGCGGTGACGTGCCTGTCGTCACAGGCTAGTGCTCTCGGCGCCAGAGGCGTCTTACAGAGATACACCCTGAATGTTGCAGTGACTGGTGGGAGAGATCATCACCCGCCCGCATCCGCGACACCCGGCTGATTCATCAGTGCAGGCCTTACGGCCCGCTCGGATTCACCAACATCGTTCTCAGCCGCAGTGCCTCTGGATGCAAGGGACAGGATTTGAGGATCTTTTCCACCAAGGCGAGGCCGCGCTTCAGCTGGGGGGCTGGGGCGCGGCCCGCATCCTTTTTCCACAACGCCCACGTGCGATGCAGGGCCGCGAAGGCCAGGGACGATTCCAGTGAGTCCGGCGCCAACGCCAGGGACTTCTCGAAGTCTCCCGCCACTGCCACGAAGTCCTCTTCCCGAGCTCGTTCCTGGCGCAGCTTCCACTGGACCTGGAGCGTGCGAACCTCTGCTAGAAAGCGCCAGGCCTCGGCGGATTGCGGGGTGTTGTCGAGCACCGCACGCAGCTCCTTCTCGGCGCGCTGGAGGAACGGGCTCGGATCACGCCCGCGTTTCAGCTCGTAGCTGGCAGGCGACTGAAGCGCCTTCCCCAGGTTGATGCGAGCCAGGAGGGTGTCGGAGTTCGCCTGGAGTGCTTTCTCGAAGGTGGCCACGGCGGTGCGGGAGCTGGCCGAGGGATCTTCACCGCGGGCGTTCAGGTAGGTGGCCCGCATGGTGTGCACCCACCCCAGGTTGTTGTAGGCGAGCGCTTGAGGTGCCAGGCGGAGGGCCTGCTCGAAGGCGGCCTGTGCTTCATTGAGCAGGGGGAACGGATCTCCCCCTCGCATCCAGGCCTGCTCCGCCTGACTCAACAAGACCGTGCCGACTCCGCTCTGGAGGATGGGGTTGCGCGAGTCAATGGCGAGCCCGCGGCGATAGAGGTCCAGGGCCGTCATCAGGTGTTGTGGGCCATCCTCGAAGCACTTGCGCCGCTCGGCCCACTGCTCGTGAACCTCTCCTCCGTTGTAGTAGGGCACCCAGTGCTTGGGGTTGAGCTCCAACGCACGGCGAAGCGCTTCCCAGGCCTGCTGAAGCTCTGTCTCCTGGGAGGGGAGCGCCACGGAGGGGGCAGGTTCGGGCGTTCGGCGGCCCGGGTACCGTGCCAGGTTGGAGTAGGCTCTCCCAAGATTGATCCACGCATCCGGGAGGCGGGGATCGAGCCGGGTCGCCTGCTGCAGGGCCGCGATGGACTGCTGGCGGTGTGCCGCCGAGTCTGTGCCGACGTCGTCCTCGTAGCTGGCCCAGAGAGAGAAGGTCAGACCCAGAGTGGCGTAGAACTCATAGTCCCGGTCCTCCTGTGCGATGGCCTTGAGCGCCTGCTCGGCTTGCCGGAGCGACTCGAACGGATCCTTGCCGCGATTATGAAGGGAGCGCGCCTGCTGGATGAGGATGCGTCCCAGCTCCAGGTTGGCTTCGCGGGCCGAGTGCCCATGCTGGAGGGCCGAGTTTGCCGCGGCGAGGGCCGCATCGATGGAGGCCTGGGAGTCCTGCCAGCGGTTGGCCAGTTTCTCCGCGAGCCGCCGGTGGAAGCGCGCCTGGAGCATCAGCGGGGCCGTCTCATCGGGCAAGGCCTGGAGTGCGCGCGCCACCGCCTCCATCCCCCGGTTGAACGGGGGCTGCACGTCTCCCTGGCTGTAGAGCTCCACGATCACCGCGGTGTACTCGAGCTTGGCCAGAGCATGGTGGACGGCGGGCACGCTCTCGCCGATGGCGGCGGCGGCGGCGTAGGCCTTGCGCCCGGCCTCGAAGTCAGCGCGGGCTCCCTCGAGGTCTCCCTGGTTCCAGCGCCGTGCGGCCCGGGCCTGAAGAATGTCTCCGCGCAGCTGGGGTGCCTCGTAGAACCAGGGCAGGCGGTTGCCCATGGCGTCCAGCCGTGCCAGGGCGTCGTCGAAGCGGTCCTCGTAGAAGGCGATGAGGGCCTCCACGTACTCGGCGGCGGGCACGTCCGCGCCCTCGCTCCGGCGCAGCCACTCCATGGCGGGGTCGCGGTAGCGGGCCTGGATGTCTCGCCGGCGCTCCTCGATGCTGCGCAGGCGCTCGGCCTCCAGGAGCTGATCCTGGTACAGGCGGCCCAGGACCAGGGCCAGCGAGTAGGCCACGCGGGGATCCGTGAAGCCGCTGTGCCAGGCCACCTCCAGGTGCTTGCGCGCCGAGGCCTCGTCTCCCAGCGCCAGGTAGCCGCGCGCCAGCGCGTAGTGGCCGGGCCCCACCGCCAGCGCGCCTCCCTCGCGGATCTGCACCTCCAGCTCCTTCATCCCCGCTCGGATCTTCTCGCGGTCCTCGCGCGTGTCATGCAGAGGGGAGAGGCCCGAGTAGCGGGCCTGGGCCTCCATGTGCTCGACCTTCTCGGTGAAGCTGCGGGCCAGCTGCTCTCGGCGCGTGGCCTGCGAGTGGGTGTAGAGGGCCGAGCCCAGGGCGAGGGTGACGGCCAGCAGCGCCACGGCGGCCACGCTCACCACGAGCCGGTGCTTGAGGGCCTTCTTGCGCAGTCGGTACCACAGGCCGGTGGAGCGCGCCTGCACGGGCTCGCCAGCCAGGAACCGGTCCAGATCCTCGATGAGGGCGCGGGCCGAGTCGTAGCGCGCGGAGCGATCCTTCTCCAGGCACTTGAGGACGATGGCCTCCACATCCGAGGGGATGTTCGGGTTCAGGGCGCGCGGAGCGAGAGGCTCCACGGATGCGATGTTGTTGAGCACCTCCAGGCCGTTGTTGCCGGGGATGACCTGGTGTCCGGTGAGCAGGAAGTAGAGCGTGGCGCCGAGGCTGTAGACGTCCGCGCGGCGATCCAGGCCGTCCACCTCACCGCGGGCCTGCTCGGGGGCCATGTAGTGCGGGGTGCCCACAGCCGAGCCGGAGCCGATGGTGCCCTTCTCGCTCCAGTCGTGGGCCAGACCGAAGTCCATCACGAAGGGCTTGAAGCGGCCGTCGTCCGTGCACTCCACCAGGATGTTGGAGGGCTTCAGGTCCCGGTGGATGAGCCCCGCGCGGTGGGCGGCGTGCACGCCCTCGGCGGCCTCGCGCAGCACCAGCACCTTCTGCTCCACGGTGAGCTTGAGCTCGCTGGACAGCCGGTCCAGGGGCAGCCCGTCCACGAACTGCATGGCGATGTAGGGCTTGCCTTGGACCTCGCCCACCTCGTGCACCTGGCAGACGCGCTCGTGCTCCACGCGGGCCTGGGAGCGGGCCTCGGAGAGCAGGCGGCGGATCAGCTCCTGATCATCGCCGCGCACGAACTTGAGCGCGACGTTGCGGCGCAGGGTCCGATCATACGCGAGGAAGACGCGGCCCATGCCGCCCTGGCCGAGGAAGCGCACGCCCTCGTAGCGCTCCCAGCCGGGCACGGGGAAGGCGGGGTCGACCTTGTCGCGATCCTCGAGGGTGAGCGCCGGGCCCAGGGTGGCGGCACCGTCAGTGTCCGCGAGCGGGACGAACGTGTTCTCCACATCGGCCATGCGGAGGTCTGCCAGGGACTCGTCGCTGATGACGCCGCGCGCCTTGAGCAGATCCATGGGGCTCTTGCCCAGGCGGACGGACTCCTCACGCAGCGGGGCCAGCTCCTCGCGCGTGATGAGGCCCTCGGCGAGGGCCATTCGGAGCTCGGCCTCAAACTCTTCGTGCATCAAGGCTGCTCCGAGGGGGGACTCGCGGAGAGGGAGACGCGGCGCATACCTGCAGGGGTCAGCTGGACGTGACCTATTGTAGATTCACCGGGCGGGCAAGCGGGAGCCTCACGCGCCCGTGGCCTGGATGCGCACGGGGATGCGCCGGCGGCCGAACGAGCCTGGGGCTGCATCGAAGCAGCCAGGCACTCGAGCGCTGCAGTCCGGACACTTGCCGTCCGCTGTTACCCGGTATTCCAACAGTTTGTACCAGTCGCGGACGATGAGAGAGGCCCCACAGCTGCCGCAGAGGGTGGTGTCACCCTCGATGTCGTGCACGTTGCCTGTGTACACGTGGTGCAGGCCCACCCGCCTGGCGATCTGCCGCGCCCGCTGCAGCGTCTCGGGGGGCGTGGCGGGCACCTCCATCATCTTGAAGTCCGGGTGGAAGGCTGAGAAGTGCAGAGGCACGTCCGGGCCCAGCTTCTCGTGGACCCACTCGGACAGCTGCGTCACCTCCGCCTCCGAGTCATTGTGGCCGGGGATGAGCAGCGTGGTGATCTCGAACCACACGCGCGTCTCATGCTTCAGGTACTCGAGTGTCTCGAGGATGGGCCGCAGCTTGGAGAAGGTGACGCGGTGGTAGAAGTCCTCCGTGAAGGCCTTCAGGTCCACGTTGGCCGCGTCCATCTTCGCGTAGAACTCGCGGCGCGGCTCGGCGTGCATGTACCCGGCCGTCACCGCCACCGTCTGGATGCCCCGGGCATGGCAGGCGTCCGCCACGTCCATGGCGTACTCGGCGAAGATGACCGGATCATTGTAGGTGAACGCCACGCTCTTGCAGCCCAGCTGCTGCGCGTGCTGCGCGATGGCCTCGGGCGAGGCCTGATCCATCAGGCTGTCCAGCTCGCGCGACTTGGAGATGTCCCAGTTCTGGCAGAAGCGGCACCCCAGGTTGCACCCCGCCGTGCCGAACGACAGCACGCTGCTTCCTGGATAGAAGTGGTGCAGCGGCTTCTTCTCGATGGGGTCCACGCAGAACCCGGACGAGCGCCCATACGTGGTGAGCACCATCTGGTCCCCTACACGCTGACGCACGAAGCAGAAGCCACGCTGGCCCTCGTGCAGCTTGCAGTCACGAGGGCACAGGTCGCACTGAATGCGCCCATCGTCGAGCGCGTGCCACCACCGCCCAGGGTATTCGAGGCTCATGCCCGGATCTCCTCCCGTCCTCCGATGATTATCGGTGCAAGCGCGCTTGCGCTTCAGGGGCTCGCGTGTCCGTGACGGGCTCGGCGCAGCCCTGACAGACCTTCCGCCTGGGAGCCATGCCCCAGGCCGTCTCCCTGTTCCTCGGGCATCTCTCAGGCTCCCTGCGGATGGCTGAGCAGATCACGCCTCCACTCGCCGAGCCGCTCATACTCGTCCTCCGGCCAGGTGCCCAGGTGCACCATGACAATGCCACCATCCGAGGCCTTCAGGCCCGCGTCCACATAGACGCTCGACTCCACCACATTGTCCGGCGGATCCACGTAGCCCTCCTGGCGCTCCAGCTCCAGCGAGGTGAGCCGCGCGCCGGGGAACTCGGCGAGGCAGGCCTCGAGGAACTCGTGCGGTGGACGGTACGGCGGCGGGGCGCCGATGTGCATGCCCCATGGGTCCATTCGGCGCACATAAGTGGAGTGTTTCACCCAGGCGAGCACGGCGCGCTCGTGCAGCGCTCCCACATGATCCACTGCCTGCGGGTGACGCATCCCGTCCTGGCCGCGCAGGTGCAGCGTGTAGTGAGGGCGATCCCCCGGCCACCACCAGCTCAGCTCGAAGCGATCGCCCGGGCCGGACTCGTCAGCCGGGAAGAGGGCCTCCAGGTGCAGCAGGAAGTCCATCTCGCTGAGGCTCAGCCGGTGCTCGCGCAGGGCATGCCAGTCCGTGCGGGCGAAAAGAAGGACCCGCGCGCGATAGGCGCTCGGGTCCGTCGTCAGCAGATCTACCCACTCGTCACTCATCGGGCAGCAACAGCCTACTCCTTCCGGCTAGGCCAGTGCTCGCCGGAAGAGACGGTAGGAGCCCTCCGCCGCGGAGCCATAGGCAAGGTGCGCGGCAATCGCGCTCAGGTTGGCGGGCAGTGGCAGCTTGTGTGCAGGCGGGATGAGCCGAAGCGTGGGCAGCAGCAGCACGTCCCCGAAGAGGAACAGCCCGACGCCGAAACCCAGGCCGAAGAGGCGCCCAGTCTGCGGGAGGAGCCTGTGCAGGGCGCCATAGAGCGCGCCCCAGGTGATGCCATAGCTCCAATGTACCACCTGGCCTGCCTTCTCCTTGCGGTCCCCCTCCAGGCGGATGCCTACCGGCTCCAATGCCTTGCGGGCGACTGTCTCGGTGGGGCTCTCCTTGGGCTCCTCGATCGGCTGTTCACCGGACTTGGGCTGGAGCTTCCCGGCGAGCTTGAACACCTGGTTCAGGGCCACTGTCCCCAGGGCGCCCGCGGCCGCCCCACTGAGGATGTCGATGAACAGGGAGCGGCGAGGACGCCGCTCGAAGAACGAGCCAATGGTCATGATTCCTCCCTGGCGGTGGTTGGGAAGAGGCAACCGCCTTTGACTCAAGGGTGAGCACTCCAAGTGCTCGGCAGGGTGTTCCCAGGAGGCTCGTCCAGGAGGCGGGCAGCCGGGCAAAGCCGGAGGCCCCCTGTCGCATGTCTCTCTGCCTCCCCATCCTGCGGGACGGACGCGCAACGGAGGGAGACGGGGAATGGCTCGAGAAGATCTTCGAGGCAAGGTGGCCATCGTGACCGGAGCCTCGAGTGGCGTGGGGTGGCAGTCTGCGGTGCGCTTGGCGGAGCAGGGCGTGCGGCTGTGCGTCACGGCCCGGCGCACCGAGGCGCTGGAGAAGCTCCAGGCCCAGGTGCTGCGCCTGGGTGGCGAGTGCCTGGTCGCTCCCGGGGACGTGACGGTGCAGGAGGACGTGGAGCGCATCGTGCACGCCTGTGTCGAGTACTACAGCCGGGTGGACATCCTGGTGAACGTGGCAGCAGTGCAGTCCTACGGGTTCTTCGAAGAGCTACCGTGGGAGCACCTCACGCGCACCTTCGACGTCAACTGCTTCGGTTACATGCGCTTGGCACGCGCGGTGCTGCCGCACTTCAAGGCGCAAGGCAGCGGCCACATCCTCAACGTGCAGTCCATGCTCTCCAAGGGCGCCGCGCCTCTGCTGGCCGCGTATGCGTCGTCCAAGCACGCCACGCTGGGTTGGGCGAAGAGTCTGGAGCTGGAGCTGCGCGGCACGGGCATCCAGATCTCCAACGTGCTGGTGCCCTCGGTGGCCACGCCGATGTTCGACCATGCGCCCACGCAGCTGCACCTGGCGCCCATGCCGGTGCCGCCCACGTACGAGCCGGATGTGGCGGCCCGCGCGGTGGTGCGGTGCGCGCGATGGCCGGGGCAGACCTCGGTGCCGGTGTTCCTCCAGGGCCGGCTCCTCCTGTGGCTGGATCAGTGGGTGCCGCAGGTGGGCAAGTGGATCCTCGGACACTTCGGCGCGCGGATGCAGGTCCGCGAGAGGCCGTTGGACCGGCCCGAGGGCAACCTCTTCCACCCGGTGCCGCAGGGCGTGGGGCCTCGTGGCAGCGTGCCGCCCACGCCTCGATGGAAGCGCTTCACGGCCACTGCGGGGCTGGTCGCGCTGGCCAGCGGGGCGCTCGGAGGAGTGGCCCTGGGGGCCCGAGGGCTCGTTCGGGCAGTGCGATAACCTGAGTGCTCCAGCGCTTGAAGCCTTACCTCTCCAGGGCTGCGAGGCAGCGCTCCGTGGCAAATCCGAAGAGCAGGGCCTGCGCCAGCAGGAACGCATGCTCGGCGCGCGTCCAGGTATGCGGCGGTGGGGTGGCGCGCAGCATGGGAAAGGTGAGGAGCTCGAGCGCCCATACGCCCACGCCGAGCAAGACTCCACGAGTGAGACGAGAGGTGGGCAGTGCCGCGCGGAGGCGTACCCACGCGAGCCCGAGCAGTGGGCCATAGGTCATGCGCAGGCCCAGGCTCCCTGCGAGGGCCAGGCGAGGACGCACGGGACGATGCAGCACTCGTCCCAAGAAGCGGGAGGTGATGAGACGCGCGGCATAGGGAGGAGCATGACCGAGCACTGCGTTGCGCAGCAGGGCAAAGCCGCCAAGGGCCAGAGTGCCCACAGCGCCCGAGGCGGCGCCTTGGACGAGCGAGGCGCTCATGTCTTCACGAGGCGGCGCAGGCCGCGGACCGTGGGGCGCGCGGCAGGAGCCAGCGCTGAGCAGATGATGAGGGAACCCAGGATGATCGCGTGGGCCGTGGGCAAGGCTCTGTCACCGTAGCCGAGCACGTTCGGAGCGAGCAGGAGCCACGCGCCGAGCGCGACGTTGATGAACCGCAGCGCGGGAGCCGATGAAGCCAGCATGGCGACGATGGCAACCGCGAGGCCCACGACGGTTTCGTTGAGGCGCACGGCGGGTTCGGGGTAGCGGAAGACAACGGGGGCGATGAAGAGCCACACCCCCAGGATGAGGTTCAGCCAGCGAGCCCACATGCGGCAATCCTCCTCGCGAGGCATCCACGACAAGATGGGCAGCGGCGCAGGATGCCCGCAAGGAAGGATGGAGCCGAGCGAGCGCTCAGAAGGGCGGCAGCGAGCTGTTGGCCGATATGGAGCCTTCCACCTCAATAGCCGAGACCGTGTTTCTGGGCCTCTTCAGCCAGTTCGCGCAGGACGTCTTGGCGGTGGGCATCGTCCTTTCGCTTGTGGGCCAGGAGATCCTCAAAGCGAATGCGCCGATGGGTGCCGACCTTGTGGAACGGCAGCTTGCCCTCATCGAGGAGCTTGATGAGATAGGGACGCGAGACGTTGAGCAGGTCCGCAGCTTGCTGCGTGGTCAGCTCAGCGTGGATGGGGACAATGGTCACGGCATTGCCAATGGCCATCTGCTCCAGGATCTTCACGAAGAGCTCGAAGGCTTCTCGTGGAACGGTGACGGACTCCGCTTTGTCTTGCCCCTCAGGCCGGATGGTGACGCGAGGAGAGCGCTTCCTGGTGCCCTTGAGAAAGGGGACGAGCGCACGTGCGGCATGCGCCGCCTCCTGGCTGTCCGCCTCGGTGGGGGTCGCGATGTCGTCGAGCTGCAATGCAGTGCCCATGGCGATAGCTCCAACGACACTATCGACATGAGTCACACGTTCGTCAATCGCAATATTCGCAACATTCGCAACAACCCAACCTAGGAGGTGATACGTTGGCGGCCCTATGCCATTCGTAGTGGTCTACGACGCCTGTGTCCTCTACCCGGCACCACTCAGGGACTTGCTCGTCCGGCTGGGCCTCACGGGTCTCGTTCAGGCGAAGTGGACCGAGCAGATCCTGGAGGAGTGTTTCCGGAGCATCGCGCAGCAACGCCCGGACCTGACGCCGCAGAAGCTCGAGCGAAGCCGCAGGCTGCTCAGCGAAGCCATTCCGGACTGTCAGGTGAAGGGTTATGAGGCACTGGCGGTCTCGGTCGCGAGATTAAGGGAGTCCCTGGGGATCTGAGTCTACTGGCCGAGCACGGTCCCCACGTTGAGGCTGAGCAAGCCCGGGTACTCGAGCTGTCCGTGGTGGCCGATGATGTGGCTGTACACAGGGACACGGAGCGTGAGCCCGAGCTGCATGTCACGGGTACCCCAGAACAGCCCGCCACCCACGAGCACGTCCGTGCGGCCCAGGTTTCCATCCTGCTGGATGACGCCGCCCCACTGCTCGGGCTGCTCGTTGGCCAGATCCGCTCCCACAGAGGCCCGGAGCGAGCCCACGAGCCTCAGCTCACCAGATACCCCAATGCCGAACCGGTGGCCCGGGCGGAAGCCGTGGGAGTTCTCTGCCACCGCGAGCTGGGCATGCCCCCATGCCTGGGCGCTCCAGGAGTCCCAGGTGCGCTCGGCCTCCAGCGCCAGCAGCGGCTGCACGGTGCCGCTGCCGAACTGCACGTGCTGGTGCGGCAGGCCCGCCCTCCCGAGCGCGAACGGATCCTCCACCGTCCTGGCCAGCGGCACGGTGAAGCCCGCACGAGCGGAGAGCCTCACCAGCCCGAGAGGGAACGTATAGCGCCCCAGCACCCAGGGATCGCCCAGGCCGAAGAGCGTCTCGTTCCGGTGGTGGATGTTCTCGTAGTCGAGCGTGACAGGCGTGCCATCCAGCCGCCGGAACTGGATGGTGGTGTGGTTCAACCGCAGCGGCACCTGCAGGTCCGCGCCCAGCGACTCCGTGAAGGCATGCGCCACGCTGGCGCGCAGCTCGCCCACGGTGAAGCGCTGGTCGTGGATCTGCGGCGGCTCGTCACGCACGGCGCAGATGGGCCCGATGTCCGGACACTCGGACTCGTGCGTGGTGCGCACGCGGGTGGCCAGCAATGAGAGCCTGAGCAACGTCTGGCCCGGCTTCAGTCCTGCTTCTGTCGTCCTCCCGACCGGGAGGTTGGGGTTGCTTCAACCCGCTCAGGCGGCGGCGGAGCCTGGGAGGCCGAAGACGAGCAACCCAGCGGCGATGGCGATCCACTTCATCGTGCGGCCCCTTCAGAGATGGCAGCGTCGAGCGCGGCAAGGTCCAGGCCTGTGACGCTGCGCACGGGCCTGCCATCCCTTCCATATATGACGAGGTATGGGAGGTTGGGAACGCTGGCCAGGTAGCGCCTGGCGAGGGGGGTCTCCCAGGACACGACGTTGAGCTTGCGGTAGGCGATGTCCTGGCGCTGGTTCAGCAGGCCGAACATGTGGGCGTCTACCTTGCGGCATGGCGCGCACCAGTCCGCATAGAAGTCAAAGACAGTGACCTTGCCCGTGACGGCATGAGCGGTGAGGTCCGGCACATCCTCGCCCTGGAGAGAGAGCTTCTTCAGGTCCGCGTCAGCGGCGAGCGTGGGGAGCGGCTCGAAGGAGAGGTCCGGATGGCACTCGAAGCACTGGGACTCGGGGATGCCATGCTCCCCACACCAGTCCTTGGCAGCCTTGAAGCGGGGAATGAGGCTGGGGTTGCAGCGGGTGCACACCTCCTGGGGAACGCGGTGCTCGCAGAAGGCGGCGTCTGGCCGGGAGGCCGTACTCAAGCTGCTGAGCTCTCCGTGGGCCGGTTCAGAGGCTGCGCGCGAGGAGGCACAGCCAGTGGCGGCGAGCACGGCTCCGCCGAGGATCAACGGTTTGAGAAGACGCATGGGGGTGGGAATACGGCCAAGTGCTGGCGGGCGAGGTACATACCTTATCAGTATACCTTGACCCGGATCATTCTCGCGCTCGGTTCGTGAGCGTGCCGTGGACATGGCTGTAGGCCGGTGCCCGGTTCATCGCCGTCACCACCGATCTGGAGTGAAGAGCAGGTCGATGAGGCACGCTTTGCCGAGCGCAACATTCCCTGTCCTCGGGGCGAGGTTGGGGACAGGCGTGAAGAGCACGTCATTGAGCAGGCGCGAGGCGCCAAAGGCGGACTCAATGATCGGTGCCAACCTGGCGTCGTAGGGTTGGAACTCGGGGGGCAAGGGAGGGTAGCGGGTCCAGGATTCCGTGGACGCCCCGGTGTCCAGGTAGTGTGACGCGTAGATGACGTACGTCGGAGCGAGCAAGCTCACCATGCAGATGATCGCGTCACGCTGCTCACCTCCTCTCGCTGTGCTCGGCAGGCAGACTCGGAGGCGGTAGCACGGGTCGATCCACAGCAGTGTCGTGTCCCAAAGCACGCAGCCGGGAAGCTCCTCATGGATCCGTTGGACGAAACCATCCCACGCCTGCGAGTCTTTCCGGGCCTCTTCGAGCAGCGCCGTGAGCCGCTGGGCTTCTACAGAAGTCTTGTACTCAGGATCATCGCACCAGAGGCCTGCGGGGTAGTACTGGCTGAGAAGCTGGACGATTGATGGAGCCGAAAGGTGCGGTTTCATGACCTGGGGCTTGGGTCCTCTTTAAGGAAAAGTCCTCTGCGGAACTCCCTGGCTCAGGAAGGGAGTTACCCGGGTTCCTGGAATGTCTCCTTGCTTGGGATCCTTCATGATGCTCTCCATCTTGGTTCGGAACTCGTCGCATGCAACCGCTGTGGGGAGCCGCCGCTTGAGAATGTGGCGAGCTGCTTCATCAGCAGCCAGAGCAGCTGCCTGCTGCGCGGCAGGGGTCTCAATGGGCTTGAGCTCGGTAACTTCTGGCACACCGACTTCGATGTCACAGAAGGCGGTCTCTGAGTACCGGGGTGAAAGCCTGCCCAGCAGGATGACAACCTGCGCGACCTTCCAGCCGCCGGGCCGCGAGCCTCGAAGGGGTACGACGTTGGTGAACTGGAAGGTGGCCGGCGGAACGCTACCGAGCACGATGGAGTCGGTGCATGCCGCCGGGAGCGTGCCTGTTACCACCAAGAGCAGGAGAGCGACTCTGTGTCCCACCCAACGACGTGACATGGAGCCCTCCTCCATGGGTCCTGCGACGCAGCGGATGCTACCCAGCCAGCAGTAATGGCCCCTTGTCAATCATGAGCCCTTCCCCTCAGAGGACACATCGGATGCACCTCCTGCGCAAGGCGCTCTGGGGGACAGGGCGCCTCTCCATCGCACTCTGCGTGCTCGGGGGCGTCCTGGTCTTCGCCATCATCCTCTCGCCCAGGGTATGGCTCGCTGAACCTGTAGAGCCCATGCCTCCCACTCTCGAGCACGTACTCCTGGCCGAGAGCGCTGCGCAGGCTGTCACCGTTGGTGACCTGGCTCAGGCCCGCAGGCAGATAGAGGAAGCACTCACGCAGAACCCGGGTCATGCTCCGGCGCTATTGCTTCAGGCGTGCATGGCGCTGGAGGAGGGAAACTCTCAGGCGGTGGAGGCGGCCCTGGTGCGGCTCAGGGCCTTTGCTCCTGGACGTCTTGAAGCCTCGCTCCTTACACGGGTACTGGCGCATCGTACACGCGCTCCCGCGATGGGGTGGAGGAGGGCGTTTCTGTTGGCATGGACGGAATTGGGCCGCCCCAGCTTCCTCGACAGTACGTTGCTGGTGCCAGAGGTCGAACTCCCTGCAACCAGCGACTTCATGCCCGAGGTCGTGGAGGCGCGCCCCACCTCCGCCCCCGTCCGCTTGGCGCTGGTACTCGCCATGCCCACGCTTACTGAAGAAGATGCGCGCTGGCTTGTGGAGCAACTGCCCGCCTTGGAGGATCCAGCCCTCGTCCAGGCAGCTTCCGTGAGGCTGCTCGTGAACGAGTTGTCTCCCTCGTTGGGCACCAAGGCCCGAGCGGCTGTCCGCCGCCGCCTCGCTCAGCTCGTGGAGGCTTCACCTGACGTTGTTCAACCGCGCCTGTTGCTGCTGTGGGCTGAGGCCCCTGAGTGGGATCTCCTGAGCCAAGAGGAGATGGAAGCCCTGGAGGCCATCGCCGCGCTGCCCAGGTGGAAGGATACCTCCTTCATGCAAACCTTCCTGGCGGTTCGCGCCCGTCTGAAGGAGGGGGGGATTCCGAATCCAGGCACGAACGCGCTGGGCGTAGCCAGGATGGCGAACAACTTTTGGGGAGTCATCGTGCTCGCGCAGCGGGCGGAGGTGACTCGCAGCTATCTCCTGCCAGGCGCCCGCCATCGGCTGGGCCGCATCCTGTGGAGTATTGGCTCTCTTCTCCAACAGGACTCGATGGTCCTTGTGCGGAATACCGGCCTTCAGCTCATGTCCCAGGGAGCCGCGGACATGGGGGATGAGGCGGAGCGTGAGCGCGCCGACAAGGTGCTTGAGGAGGCGCTCGACATGCTGAGAGGCGCTGACGATGCCGCGCTCGAGAGGTGGCCCTTGCCCTCGCTCTGGGAGGAGGTGGCCGAAGCGCGCGCCCGCGATGAGTGGGCGCACTGGCGCGAGTTCGCCAATATGCCCCATGGGCCAGATGGGGGTGGGCTACCCGGCAGCCCATGACACTTCATGGGTTGGAGGTTTGGGGGGCTATCTGTTAGGTTTGCCAGTCGATGCGGAATCTCCCATCTTCCCGAGCTATCCTGCTGTTTGCGCTCGTGGCATCCGCCGCTCTAGCCCGCGAGCCTGACGAGGTTGCTGTCCGAACGCTCCTGCTGTCGGAGCACCCAAGCGATTCCACCCACCGCGTCTACGTGAAGGGGCAGGTGGTGACGGTCCTGCGGTTCGAACAACCCTGCGATCCTGCCAACACGAAGCTGCTGGGCTGGGAGGGCCGGTTCGAGCCGCTCGGAGTCGTGGGCAACAAGGTGATTCTGGAGCCGCTCCGGGATCTCGATCAGGACGAGAGCGCCGTGCTGCTCGTCACGCTCGCGGATAAGACGGCGGTGCCGTTCCTCTTGCGGCCGCCCAAACGTGAAGGGCGAGGGTGGACGGACCAGCAGGTGAACGTGTTCAAGGACCGCGAGAGCTACGGCTCCATGCGCTGGGCCTTGAACGACGCGCTCAAGGAGAACGCAGCTCTGCGCGAGGAGGTTGAGCACTTCCAGAAGGAAGAGACGACGGAGGACCACGCGCTGGCTGCGCTTCTGGCCAAGGGGGCGGTGGATCAGACGCCGTTCACTCTCAAAGAGGCCTTTTCCGGCGGGGACGCAGATGCCAAGCTCGTTGGGAAGGTGTTTCGAGGAAAGGGTAAGGCGGCACTCGTCTTCGAGGTCAAGAATCTCAACGCGAAGCAATTTTGGAGCATGAAAGCGGTGCGCCTTGTAGTCCTGCCTAGCGGCCATGACCGGGCGGTTGCCGTTCGCTCAACCAGCACCTCGATTGCTCCGGGCGCCTCGGGTGTGCTTGCCTTCGTCGTGGACAAGAGTGCCTTCGTGGAGGAGGGGAAGTTGACGAATCTGTTCCTGGAGATCTACCGGCACGATGGCCTCCGGCAAGCCTGGGTTGAGTTGGACCATCGCCTAGCTGGGAAGTAGGAGCGGAGGGAATGAGTTCCAACAACATCGCTCGTTTGATCTGCGCCATCCTCCTTGTGGCCATCACCGGCTGTACGACGGGTGGGGTATCTCTTCGCCCGGACGGGACGCCAGGACCGGAGGAGTGCCCGGAGAAGGCCCGCGAGGTGATGGAGCTTCTCCGGATGTTCGTTGGCGCAGGTGCGGTCGTCCAACTCGACGCGAACCAGTCCAGTACGCCCATCACCCTTTACGAAGGGCCTATCGAGAGCGTTCTGGACGACGATCTCGGCCTGCTGGAGGCTCCCTCCCGGCTGTACGGACGGGTCTGGACGGACGGGCCCCAAGCCGTCATCCGGTACTACGAGGCCCAGCCAGTGAGGGGGGGCAGGAAGGTGCCCATCTGCGCGGTGGCGCGGCTGGGGCTGGGCCAGCTCAGGAAACGGCCTGAGTCCAAGCCCGGGACCGCCATCCTCGACACCTCGGAAGCAGGGGTCTTCATCGTGGACACGTTCCGGTGAGCGCTGCGGTCTATCCTGAGCTTTAGAGGCGGCTCTGCGCTCCTGTCAGACCGGAGGGGTACTCCCAATGGCGGGAGTGGCCACGGAGCCTCCCGCAGCGGAGAGCACGTCGCCTCCCCCAACTGCGGTCGCACCGTCCCGTGAATGGGATTTCCTGAAGGTCGTCGCAACGGAGATGAAGCGTTATAAGATCCCGATGGACTTCACCCGTTGGAGAGGGCGATGAACGAGGATCGTTCGTGGGCGGGCAACTGGAAAGTTCGCCTGTATGAGCGGGTCCGCGAGCACGGTTACGAGTCGCTCACCGCCTTTGCCGAAGCGCGCCCCACCGCCTCGCTGGTTGAGCTGGCGGAGGAGCTTGGCGAGGACGACGTCAACGCGGTGCAGGTGTTCAGCGGACTGGTGGCCGAGGCGGAGCGGAGCCATCAACTCACACGCCTCGTGCGCGGACAGTTTGTGCGCGAACTTTTCGAGAGTTTCCCCGACGGCTGGCCGGCTGTGCTCGACGATTCAAATCGCTTTGAGGTCGCCCATGCATTGGCCCGTTGGAGTGCCTACACCCCAGAAACTCATCAGGAGCGTGTCAAGCAGGTCAGGGCAGCTCTCCGCGCCAAGCCGCCGCCGCCCGGCTGGCGCCCGCTCGGTCCTGACGACGAACTGCTCCGCACGCTCTTGCCGGACGAGGAAGCCTGACCGGCTATCCCTTCACCAGGTTCTTCAACACGAACCACAGATTGGCGGGACGCTCGGCAAGCCGGCGCATGAAGTAGGCATACCAATACCGCCCGTACGGCACATAGACACGCACCGGAAAGCCAGCCTGAGCCAGCCGCACCTGCAAATCCCTGCGGATGCCATACAGCATCTGGAACTCGAACGCGCACTTCGGCAGCCGGCGCTTCGCCGCGTAATCCAGCGTCGCCTCGATCATCCGCTCATCGTGCGTGGCGATGCCGTGGTACACGCCGCTGTCGAGTAGCACCTGCATCACCCGCACGAAGTTCGCGTCCACGTCCCGCTTGTCCTGGAACGCCACCTCGGGGCCCTCCAGGTAGGCGCCCTTGCACAGCCGGATGCGCACCCGCTCGGCGCACAGGGCGCGCGCGTCCTTCTCCGTGCGCCGCAGGTAGCTCTGTAGCACCGCGCCCACCCGCTCCTCGCCGAACTCCGCGTGCAGCGCACGCACCGTGTCCAGCGTGGCCTGCGTCACCGCGCTCTGCTCCATGTCCACCCGCACGAAGGAGCCGCGCGACGCCGCCTCCCGCACCACTACCCGCGCGTTCTCCAGCGCCAGCGCCTGGTCGAGCAGCAGCCCGCACTGCGTCAGCTTCAGCGACACATTGGCGCGCACTCCCTCCGCGTCGATGCGTGCCAGCAGCCGGCGGTACTCGCGCACCTCGTCCTCCGTCTCCTCCTTGTTGCGCACCGCCTCGTTGAGGTGATCGAAGCTGGCCATCAGCCCTTGCGCATTGAGCCCCTTCACCGCCTCCACCGCCTCCTCCAGCGTCTCGCCGGCGATGAAGCGGCCGGCCAGGTCGCGCAGCGGCCCCAGGCGCGTGGCAACGTCTTTCAACCCCTCGTGGCGCGAGAGGAACAACAGAGCGGAGCGGGACAGGTGCGTGGTCGCAGTCATGTGTTGGTTAATCGAATAAATGAATCAGTCTTCAGGTTCTCAGGAGAGGTGTTGCAGAAGGAAGTCACCGACGAAGGCGTTGAAGGCAAGAGCGTGGCTCATGTATGGCAGATGGCTGGCTTCACGGAGCACCTCCAGCCGGGCCCCTGGAATGCGGCGCGCCACGTCTTGCGCGTACCTCAGTGGCACCAGCGTGTCTCGCGCACCGTGGATGATCAGCGTAGGCACGCGCAGCCCCTCCAGCGCTCCCAGGTAGTCCGCGTCCAGCACATCCTTCAGCCGTCGCAGCAGCTCCAGCGGAGAGAGCCTGCGGGCCTCACGGACGATCTCCGCGCGGCCCTCGGGCGGAAGGTGCCGGCCGCCGAGCACCCGCGCCACCGTGGGCGCGAAGACATAGGCGAAGGGCTTGGGCATGCGCACCAGCGTGGAGAGGCTCAGCGCCCAGCGCCGCACGCGATGGACGCTGGCCACCGGTGACACCAGCACCAGCGCGCGCACGCGCTCCGGGTGCGCCAGCGTGAAGGCCAGGGACACAAGGCTGCCAAAGGACGAGCCCACCAGCGCGAAGCGCTCCGGCAGCCGCGTGTCCGAGTGCGCCAGCGACTCCAGGTTCCACTGCAGCGGCGTGTGCGTCACCGGCGTGCGCAGCGTCGGTGTCCACAGCTGCAGCCGCAGGAGCGGAGCCAGCGGCGCCATGGGCGCGAAGGAGCGTCCCGAGGCCCCCAGCCCAGGCAGGCACACCACCGTGCGCGCCACATCCTCGCTGCCACCCGGGAAGGTGAAGAGGCGCATCGGCGCGCCTCGCACCCTGCGCTCCTCGAGCGTGAGCTCATACCCGGCCTGGATCTCCTCCGGAGCGGGCACGAGAGAGGGAGTGGGCGAGGTCATCGTCTCAAGCATGGCATGCCCGCAGCAGGAGCCGCCGCACGCTCGCGGCGACCTGGTCTCGAAACGCGCGCAGGTGGTGCTCGGGCGCGTTGGCTGGAGGTGGCTCGTGGGGCTCGCCCAGGGCGAAGGTCAGGCGCACCGGCAGTGGCAGCGGCCCCAACCCCAACACCAGCGGCATGCGGTACTTCTCCTGCTCGGAGAGCTGTAGGCCCAGCCGCTCCTCTCCCGGAGGGTAGAGGAAGGTGTCATCCACGCCGAAGCCCGCGAACGGAAGGATGGGCACCTCCGCTTGCGCCGCCAGCCGCACGAAGCCCAGCGTCCGCTCCCAGCGCAGCCTGTAGCGCCCCTCCGGCCGCTTGAACGTCTCTCGGGCGCCCCCCGGGTAGCACACCACCAGGTGGCCCTCGCGCAGTGCCGTCAGCGCATTGTCTTGCGTGCCCTCCACTCCACCCAGCCAGGGCAGCACCGTGCGCACCAGGGGGATGCGGAAGAAGCCGCGCTCGGCCAGGCCCAGCGGATAGCGGCCCGTGGCCCGGTGCACCAGGTGGAAGAAGGCCGGCGTCTCGTACCCCCAGACGCCGTGGTTGCCCACCAGCAGCACCGGTCCGCGCGCGGGCAGATGCTCGGCCCCCAACAGGCGGGCCCGGTGGTACCGCGCTGACAACCGCGCGCCCGTCCTGGCCAGACGGAACACGGCTCGGCGCGTGGTGGCGAACAAGGTCTCCACGGGAGAGGAAGATGGGGACTCGCAGCCTCGCCGCCAGCCCGCTCCTCACTCACCAGCGGACAGCCGGGCGAGCCCTCCTACTCCTTTCCCTCCATCATCTTTATGAAAGTAGACAAAGAGCGGCTCCGGGAGCGTGACAGCCCCTGTTTCATACGAGTTTTCCCCTAGGAGTTGTCCTACTCAGAGAGCATGCCGATGGTTGAGAGGCCATGGGCCCCTTCGACATCCTCGCTGAGCTGCACCGGGAGCTGGAGGACCGCTTCGCGGCATTCGTGCCTGACGAAGAGCCGGGGGAGCCCGGCACGTGGGACGAGCGCGCCGAGGAGCTCGCCGAGGTGCTGCGGGTGCACGCCCAGCTCGAGGAGCGCCACCTCTACCCCCTGCTGGCGAGGGTGGAGGGGCGCGCCCGGGCTCGCGAGGAGTCAGAGGATCAGCTGACGGTCCGCGAGCTGCTGGAGGAGCTCTCGGAGCTCCAGCCCGGAGATGACGAGTGGTGGGCCCGCTTCACGGCGCTCGAGGATCAGGTCGTGGCGCACGTGCGTGAGCAGGAGGCCGAGACCTTTCCCCGGCTCGCCGCCACCCTTGAGGCCCAGGAGCAGGACGAGCTTCACCAGGCGATTCTCATACTGCGCGAAGAGCTTGTCTCAAGGGCGGACACTGTGTTGGGCGGCGAGCGATTGTTCGAAGCATCGCGCGGTACCCCGTGACGCGAAACAAATTTTTGTTAAAGAGAATCGACAATCTCTCTCTTGAGAGGTATTGAGGGCCCCGGAATCGGTCCCACGCTGATTTACAAGCGTCAAGTCACACTTCCCCATACAGAGAGGTCCCTTAAGCATGTCTGTCGACAAGGCGTTCCGAGAGATGATCCGCAACGAGATTGAGGTCCAGCTCAAGCCGCTGCGCGCGGTGATTTCGAAGCTGGAGGCAGGAACGGCGGATCTGGATGCCCTGCGCAGTGTAGCGGAGAGGCTGGCGCCGATGGCGGCGGCCGTGGCGCCGCTGTTCGGCGCGCCGGTCCCGAAGCCGGGCAAGCGTGGCCCCGGGCGTCCGGCGAAGGTGGTCCAGGCGAGCGGTGGCAAGCGCCGGGGCCGCAAGCCGTCGACCGATGGGGCGCGCGAGTGCGCCATCATCGGCTGTGGCTCGCCCAGCCGCACCAAGGGCTACTGCGCCGCGCACTACCAGAAGCTGCGCATGCTCACCAAGACCAACCGCCGTCCGAGCTCGTGGGTGGACTACGCGCCGCCTAACAGTGTGGAGGATGTGAAGCTTCCCCGCGGCCGCGCCGCCGCCAAGGCTCTGGCCCAGGCTGCTCAGGGTGGCAGCTCTACCTGATACGTCAGTCGTGAGACATGAAACGTTGAGACGGTTGGTTTTCGGGCTTTTCCTATCCAGAGCCAGCTGATGTCTCAACCACGCCAGGCCGGGAGACACGGGGGGCATCCCGTGGACCCCGGCCTTCGTGTTATGGCCGCTGCATGAACAAGCGTGAATTGGAGCCCACCATCCTCACGGACCTGGCGGGCCACACGACGTATGGCGAGTACCTGCAGCTGGACCGGTTGCTGGCCGCGCAGGTGACACGCTCGCAGCCGCCGCATCACGATGAGATGCTGTTCATCATCCAGCACCAGACGAGCGAGCTGTGGATGAAGCTGCTCATCCACGAGCTGACGGCCTGCATCAACTACGTGCAGGCGGACAAGCTGGAGCCGTCGTTCAAGATCTTCGCGCGCGTGGGGAACATCCAGCGGATGCTCTTCGAGCAGTGGAGCGTGCTGGAGACGCTCACGCCCAACGAGTACCTGGAGTTCCGCAGTGCGCTGGGGCACGCCTCCGGGTTCCAGAGCTTCCAATACCACGCGGTGGAGATGCTGCTGGGCGTGAAGGATGCCAAGGCGCTGGGGCCCTTCAAGCACGTGCCAGCCCAGCACGCCGAGCTGGAGCGGCTGCTGGAGTCGCCCAGCCTGTATGATGAGTTCCTCCGGCACCTGGCGCGGATGGGGCACGCTGTCCCCGCGGACCGAGCGCAGCGCGACTGGCGCCTGCCCTATGAGAGGAGCGAGGCGGTGGTGCAGGTGTTCCGCCGCATCTACGAGAACACCGAGAAGCACTGGGACGCCTACGAGATGTGCGAGAAGCTGGTGGATGTGGAGGAGCGATTCCAGTTGTGGCGCTACCGCCACATGATGACGGTGATGCGCATCATTGGCTTCAAGCAGGGCACGGGCGGCTCCTCGGGAGTGCCCTTCCTGCGCCGGGCCCTGGAGACGAGCTTCTTCCCAGAGCTGTGGGATGTGCGCACCGATCTGGCTCCCCCCCACACCCGGCGGTCTCCGGCATAAGACAGAACAGACACATCCCGGTTGCCTCCCAGCGCCCGTTCCCTGCTAAACCGGGGACATGCTCTCGCTCACGCTCGCCCTGGTGCTGTCCGCCGCGAACCCCCCGCCTGTCGAGGCCTGGGCCGAAAAGGCCTGCCCAGCGCCCAAGAAGGAGCCGGACTCCAATGTCGAGTTCAAGGCCCAGCTCGCCGCGCGCGCCGAGTGCCTCAAGAAGGCGATGAACAAGGCGCTCGACAAGGTCATCGTACCCCTCAAGAAGAAGGATCCCGCCGCCTTCAAGCAGTGGATGTCGCTGCAGGCCGACTACAACCGCTGGATGGCGGATGCCTGCGCCGCCGTGGAGGAGGCCAACTGGGTGGACACCTCCACCGGTGAGCGCACCTTCGGCACTGGCTATGGAGGCACCGAGCAGGAGTGCTACCAGCGGCAGTATGCCTGGCGCGGCTTCTACGCGGACGCCTGGGCGCGCAATGACTGGACGGCCATCTCCACCGCGTTGGATGCCTATTCCAAGGCGGCCCCCAAGCTGCAGGAGCAGGTGGGCGAGTACCAGAAGAGGACCCAGGCCGCCGCCGCCAGCGCCCCGGCCCAGGTACCGGAGACGGCGGACGTCACGCGCAAGCTCTCGAAGGATGACTGGAAGGCCTACAACGAGCGGCTCGAGCGCGCGGCCAGTGGACCCAAGACGCTGGCCGCGCGCCAGTGCGCCCTGGTCCCCAAGGCGCCCCCCACCTGCGTCGAGTCCTTCCAGGCCAGCCTCACCGCGCAGCTGGACTTCAGCGATGCGCTCGCCGCTCCGGGGCAGGGGGGATGAGCTGAGCTCACTCGCACGATCCCATGTCCGCAGAGCCCCTCATCTTCGAGAAGGCCCACGCCCTCTGCTACCGCATCTATGACGTCGCGAATGAGATCGATCTGGAGAAGGCTCGTCGGGTGCTCGCGCAGGACGCGCGCCGCCTGAAGCTCTCGAGGGAGAACAGCCAGTACATCCAGCTGCCCAACCCTCCCGTGGCGTATGAGCTGGGCCGGCGCGTGCTCGCCCTGCGCGGTGGGCCCGTCACCGTGGACGCCACGGCGCGCCTGTTCGATCACGGCGCCGCCTCCATCATCCTCACCGTCCCCGTCCCCGAGAGTGCCACGCTCGAGCAGCTCACCGTCCTGGCGGACGAGCTCTACGACAGCCAGGCCCTGGAGGCGCTCACCGGCGAGCTAATCGAGGGGGTGCGCAAGACGGTCGCCCCCGCCGTGCACGAGCGGCGCATCTGGGAGCAGAACGAGAGCTACACCGTCCTGTTCGCCGAGCGCATCCGCGGCAACCCCTCCGCCGAGGAGGTGCTGGCCCGCGCGGACCTGGCCCGCCTGCTGCTGGGCGAGGTGGACTCCAGGCCCCTGTCCCGAGCAGAGAGCGAGGCCGTCATCCAGCACCGCTTCAGCTACTCGGCGGATGATCTGGTCGTCATCGACTGGAACAGCGCCTTCGTCTACGAGCCCTCGGGCTCGCGCGACATCCCGGACCTGCTGGAGATCGCCAACGCGCAGCTGCTCGAGTTCCGCTTCTATGACGAGATGCTGGACGGGCACATCTCCCGGATCCACGATCAGGTGCAGGCCCGGCGGCAGGGGCTCGGGTCCCTCTTTCGCAGCCCGTACCGGGACCTGGTGCGCGAGACGCTCTCCACCCTGGTGGACCTCAATGAGTTCATCGAGCGGGTCGAGAACAGCCTGAAGATCATCGGCGACTTCTACCTGGCCAAGGTGTACGAGGCCGCGGTGCGCCGGCTGCGCATCCCCGCCTGGCAGGCCTCCGTCACCCGCAAGCACCAGCTGCTGGCCCAGACATACGGACTGCTCAAGGGTGAGGTGGACACGGCGCGCTCGCTCACGCTCGAGGCCACCATCGTCGCGCTCATCGTGCTGGAGATCGCCATGGCCTTCCTGAGCGTTTTCGAGCACTGACGCCGCGCCCATCCATCCACCACCCAACGCTCACCCGACAGAACGATGGAAGAGGGGGCCGCTCCTGGTGGAAGACTGCGCGGCGGTCGGGCCTCCGGAGGGCCCGGACCTTGGGGGGCTACACATGACCATGCCCGAGGGAAACCTCGTGGCTACGGTGGAGCGGATGGCGCGCGCGCTGGAGCCGCCCGCCGCCGCCTCCTCCGTGCGCACGGCGCTCAAGGAGGGAGTGCGGTCAGCGATGGCCGCGCTGGGGGCGGATCACGGCTCGGCGAGCTGGGTGGATGCGGAAGGCACCCTGCACACCTGGACCACGCCCGGGCTCTCCGAGGAGGCGGCCTCTGCGTGCGCGGATCTGCTGATGCGTGCTCCCAGGTGGCGCCAGGAGTCTCCCCAGCCGCTCATCGTTGAGGGCCTGGGCTCCGATGCGCTGCTGGAGGGCGAGCCCACGCTGCGCGAGCGGCTGGGCATGAAGTCCCTGGTGGCGATCCCCCTGGGCCTCTCGGAGGGCAGCCAGAGGGGGATGATCGTGGGCTGGTTCCGCGCTCCCCACCGCCCTACGGAGGAGGAGGTGCGGCACGCGTGCCTGTATGCGCGGCTGGCCAGTGTCGCGCTGGGGCAGTGGCGGATGATGGAGGAGGGACAGCGCGCCGTCGCGCAGGCCCGTGCCGAGGCGCAACAGGCCGAGGTGCTGAGGCTCAGCCGCTTCCAGGCGGTGACGGAGGGGTTCAGCCGCGCCCTCACCCGCCGTGAGGTGGCGCGGGTGGTGCTGGAGCTGGGGCTGCCCGCGGTGGGAGCGGTGGCCGGGGCGGTGCACCTGCTCGCGCCGGAGCGCAGGGACGTGGAGCTGGCGGCGGCGGTGGGGCTGGATCCGCAGCTGGAGGAGGAGCTCCGGCGGCTGCCGCGCGACGGGAACATGCCCGGCTACGACGCGGCACGCACCCAGGCGCCGGTGTGGCTGGCGTCACCGCAGGAGCTGCGCGCCCGCTACCCGGAGCTGGCCACGAAGCCCGGCATGGCGGCGTACCATGCCTTTGCCTTCCTGCCGGTGCTGGCGGAGGGGAAGGTGCTGGGGGTGATCGCCTTCGCCTTCGGCGCGCCGCGGCGCTTCTGCATCGCGGAGCAGACCTCCATCATCGGGCTGGTGCGCCAGTGCGGGCTGGCGCTGGAGCGCTCCCTGCTCTACGAGCGCGAGCGCGCGGCGAGGCTTCAGGAGGAGGCGTCCGGACGGCGGCTGCGCGCGGCCGAGGAGGAGAGCCGCCAGAGCGCCGCACGCCTGCACCTGCTGGTGCGGGTGAGCCAGCTCCTCTCCGAGGCAGGGTTGGATCTCGAGCAGGTGCTCGAGGTCCTGGGCCACGCGGTGACGCAGGAGGTGGGGGACGGGTGTCTGCTCCAGCTCGTCTCCGAGGATGGGCAGTTCCTGGAGCTGGCGGCGGTGCGCCACCCGGAGAAGAAGGCCCGGGCGCTGCTGGAGCAGGTGGTGCGGGAGCGGAGGCTCCGGGTGGGCGAGGGGCTCCAGGGAGCCGCCGTCTCCATGGGGCAGACGCTCTTCCTGCGAGCCATGGGCGCCGAGGCGCTGGAGGGCGTAGGGCCCGAGGCGGCGCTGCGGCCCTACTTCGAGCAGCGCGGGCCCCAGGACGTGATTGCCGTGCCGCTGGTGGCACGCGGGCATGCCTGTGGCAGCCTCCTGGTGGTGCGCGACGCCCGCGGGCGCCCGTATGGGCTGGATGATCAGGTGATGCTGGAGAGCATCGCCAGCCGGGCGGCGCTGGCCATCGAGGATGCGCGGCTCTATGCGGCGGCGCTCCAGGCGCTGCGGCTGCGCGACGACTTCCTCTCCGTGGCCGGCCACGAGCTGAAGAACCCGCTCAACGCGCTCCAGCTCCAGCTGCGCATCCTGGCGCGCAAGGCGCGCGAGCATCAGCTCTCGGACAGCATCGTCGAGCGGGCTGAGCGAGTAGCTCGCACCGGCGAGCGCCTGGGGGTGCTCATCGAGGATCTGCTGGATGTGTCGCGCATCAACGCAGGGCAACTCCAGCTTCAGTACAACGAGGTGGAGCTGACGGCGATGGCGCGTGAGGTCCTCGCACGCATGGCAGAAGAGATCTCCCGCGCAGGCTGCGAGGCCTTCCTGGAGTCAGAGCGCCCCGTGGTGGGGCGTTGGGACCGGATGCGCCTGGAGCAGGTACTGACGAACCTCCTGTCCAACGCCTGCAAGTATGGCCAGGGGAGGCCGATCCGGGTGCGCGTGGAGGAGACCCAAGGCATGGCGCGGATGTCCGTCCGCGACGAGGGCTACGGCATCGCGCCGGAGGATCAGGAGCGCATCTTCCAGCGCTTCCAGCGCGCCGAGGCCACCCGCCACATCCAGGGCCTGGGCCTGGGCCTGTGGATCTGCCGCCAGATCGCCGAGGCTCATGGCGGCACGCTCCGCGTGGAGAGCGAGCTGGGCAAGGGCTCCGTCTTCATCCTGGGGCTGCCTCAACGCAACCCATCAGGTGTGGCGGGGTAGCGCTGTACCCAGGGACTCCCAGCGACTGTTTTTCTCTGGACGTTGGCCGAATCCTCGACTTGTGTACGCGCCCTGTTAGGGACCGGGGAAGTTGCCCCAGGACCATCACAGGCCATCGCACACAGCCATCGGCCAACCCAGATGAATGATCGCATGAATCGACCCACCTCTCTCTCGACGCGAACGAGCGCCCCCGCGGCTCGCTTGAGTCTCCTTGCCGCCCTGGCGCTGAGCACCACCGCGCTGGCCCAGCCCGCTGGCCTGCCCGAGTTCGAGCTGGAGCGCCTGGAGTTCAACCCCAGCGGCGCAGGCTCGCTGTTGATCAACTCGGGCCGGCTGATGCCGAACGGCGCCATGCGCTTCTCGATCATCGGCCACTACGAGAACAAGCCCCTGACGCCCGAGCTGATCGATCCTTCGCAGGAGAGCGGCTTTCGTGAGGTGACGGTGGTGAACCACCGCACCACTGGCCACCTCATTGGAGCCTACGGCCTGGGAGACATGCTGGAGGTGGGCCTTCAGGTTCCCCTCATCCTCAGCCAGGAGCAGGGCCAGCTGTCCGGCTCGCCGTTCGGCGCGCCCGAGGGTGGCCTCAAGCTGGGCACGCCCGTCGCCAGCTTCAACGTTGGTGTGATGAACCAGGGCGAGTCCTTCCCCGTGGACCTGGCGGCCGGCGTGAGCGTGGGCGTGCCGCTGGGCAGCTCTGATGCGGTGGCGCGCGAGAACTCGCTGCGCGCCATTCCCCGCATCATGGTGGGCCGCGAGGCGGAGGGCCTGCGCGTCGGCGTGGAGCTCGGTGCCGACCTGCGCCCGCGCGTGCAGATTGGCGAGGGTGACAACCGGGAGGCCTTCAACCGGCTGCGCATGGGGGCCTCGGTGGCCAGCATTGGCGAGGGCGTCCGCTACGAGGCGGACATCCTCATGTGGGTCCCCTTCGGCAAGGAGTTCCTCACCGCCGAGACGCTGGTGGGCGTGCGCGGCCCCCTGTCCTCCGACGTCGAGGTGTTCGCCCTGGGCGGCCTGGGCTTCGGCGACACGCTGGGCAACCCGGACTTCCGCCTGATCCTGGGCGCTGCCTTTGGCGGCGTGCCGAGCCGCTGCGTGACCGGTGGCAAGCACACGCCGCAGGAGTGCCCGGACCTGGATGACGACAACGACGGGGTGAAGAACCGCGACGACTCCTGCCCCACCGACGGTGGCAAGGTCGACGCCAAGGGCTGCCCGCTCCAGGATCAGGACAAGGACGGCATCGAGGACGCGGCGGACAAGTGCCCGACGGTGGCCGGCATCGCCTCCACCCAGGGCTGCCCGGACCAGGACGGTGACGGCCTGCAGGACGCCGAGGACAAGTGCCCAATGCTGAAGGGCCCGGCCGACCGCAAGGGCTGCCCGGACACGGATGGGGACGGGCTGGATGACTCGGCCGACAAGTGCCCGACCGAAGCGGGCCCCATGGACCGTCAGGGCTGCCCGGCGAAGGACTCGGACAACGACTCCATCCTGGACGAGAATGACAGCTGCCCCAGCGAGGCGGGGATCCCCGAGCTGAAGGGCTGCCCGGCCAAGGACACGGACGGCGACACGGTGTCGGACCACCTGGACAACTGCATCAACCAGGCGGGCCCCGCGGACAACCAGGGTTGTCCGGCGGAGCAGAAGCAGCTGATCGTCATCAAGCAGGACCGCATCGACATCAAGGACAAGGTGTACTTCGACTCGAGCCAGGCGACCATCCAAGCCCGCTCTCACACGCTGCTCGATCAGATGGCCAAGGTCCTCAGCGAGCACCCGGAGATCCTCAAGGTCGTCATCGAGGGCCACACGGATGATCGCGGCCCGGCGGACTTCAACCGCACCCTGTCCCAGCAGCGCGCGGACGCGGTGAAGGACTACCTGGTGAAGAAGGGCGTGGCGGCCGACCGTCTGGAGACCCAGGGCTTTGGCCCGGATCGCCCGGTGCAGCCTAACACTACAAGTGAAGGCCGCGCTGCCAACCGTCGCGTTGACTTCCTCACCCGCTACGCGGACGATCTCCAGGCGGCGCAGTAACCCCTGGCGCATCACCCCCGGATCCAAAGCGGGGGGTGGCTCAAGTAAGAGGCTGGGGTGCCGTTCCACAGGGGGGAACGGAGCCTTGGCCTCTTTACTTTTCTGCGGTTGGCGTGAAATCCCCTGGTACTGATCCTGCCCTTTCTTGGATCACTTCTTTAGACACAGCAGGAAAGACGACAACATGACTGATGTCACACCGTTCACGCGGGCACGTCTGCTGGCACTCGCCACCGCGCTCATGGGGGCCAGCGCGCTCGCGCAGCCGCAAGGGCTCCCCGAGGTCGAGCTGGAGCGCCTGACGCTCAACCCCAGCGGGCAGGGCTCGCTGCTCTTCGGCACCGGCGAGGTGCTGCCAGAGGGTGGGTACCGCCTCTCCCTCACGGGCCACTACGAGAACGATCCGCTCGTGCTCTTTCAGGACGGGCAGCGGTTAGGCTCGGTGGTGAAGCACCGGCTGACGGGCCACCTGGCCGCGGCCTATGGCCTGTCGGAGCGGCTGGAGCTGGCCGCCCAGGTGCCCGTGCTGCTCACGCAGAGCGGTGACGAGTTGATCAGCCGGGGCGTGGGTGCTCCCAGAGAGGGGCTGTCGCTCGGCACTCCGTACATCTCGCTGCGGATGGGGCTCTTCTCCGAGAGGGACGAGGACCCCGTGGATCTGTCCGTGGGGGTGCAGACGGGCCTGCCGCTGGGCAGCGCCGAGGCGCTGGCGCGAGAGAGCTCGCTGCGCGCCATCCCCAGCGTGATGGTGGGCCGGCGGTTCGGCTTCCTGCGCGCCGGCCTGGATGCGGGCGTGTCGCTGCGCCCGCGCGCCATCTTCAGCGACGACGAGAACGTGAAGGACGAGCTGGGCGACGAGCTGCACCTGGGCGGCGTGCTGGCCACCACGGGCGAGGGGCTGCGCGGTGAGCTGAACCTCCTCGTCTCTGCTCCCTTCCGGCGCTCGGGCGCCTCCGTGGAGGCGCTGGCCGGCGCGCGTATGCCGGTGGGCGAGTCGCTCGAGGCGTATGCGCTGGCGGGCGTGGGCTTCGGCAATACGCCGGGCACCCCCACTTTCCGCGGGCTGCTGGGCATGGCCTACGGGAGCATGCCGCCCAAGTGCGTGGCGGGCGGTAAGCACCGGCCTGAGCAGTGCCCGGATCTGGATGACGACAACGACGGGGTGAAGAACGGCGCGGACGCGTGCCCGCTCCAGGGCGGACGGGTGGATGCCCAGGGTTGCCCGGTGAAGGACGCGGACAAGGATGGCGTGCTGGATCCGGACGACCGGTGCCCGCAGGTGGCCGGTGACGTCGCGCTCCAGGGCTGCCCGGACGCAGACAAGGACGGCATCGAGGACGCGGCGGACAGGTGCCCGAAGGTGTTTGGCGTGGCGCAGTTCCAGGGCTGCCCGGACACGGACAAGGACGGGCTGCAGGACTCGGAGGACAAGTGCCCCACCGAGGCGGGCCCGAAGGAGCGCCAGGGCTGTCCGGTGAAGGATGCGGACAACGACGGCATCCTGGATGAGCAGGACAGCTGCCCGAACGAGGCCGGTATCCCCGAGCTGAAGGGCTGCCCGGCCAAGGACACCGACGGCGACACGGTGTCCGACCACGTGGACAACTGCCCGAGCGAGGCCGGTCCCGCGGACAACCAGGGCTGCCCGGCGAAGCAGAAGCAGATGGTGGCCATCCAGCAGGGCCGCATCGCCATCAAGGAGACGGTCTACTTCAACACCGCCAAGTCGACCATCCAGCCGCGCAGCTTCAAGCTGCTGGATCAGGTGGCCAAGGTCCTCAAGGAGCACCCGGAGCTGGAGAAGGTCTGGATCGAGGGCCACACGGACAACGTGGGCAAGCCCGACGAGAACCAGAAGCTGTCTCAGCGGCGTGCGGAGGCGGTGCGCGACTACCTCATCAAGAAGGGCGTGGAGCCGCAGCGCCTGGAGGCCAAGGGCTTTGGGCAAGAGCGGCCCATCGCCGACAACAAGACTGCCAAGGGCCGGGCGACCAACCGCCGGGTCGAGTTCCTCACCACGCCCCGCGAGGGCACCCAGCCGTAAGCGCGGGGAGACAGACACATGAAGAACACATCCTGGAAGAAGAACCTCCTCCGCACCGCGCTGCTGGCCGTCACCGTGTGCACGCTGCCGGTGCTGGCCGGGCCGGACAACGTCGGTCTGGGCACGGGACGCGACGGGACGCTCACGGTGAACGCGGCCAATCAGGTCATCAACGTCTACGCGCAGGTGACGGCGCCACTGGCCCCGGGGGACGCCGCCATCGTCGTCGACAGTTCCACCGGTTTTGCCTCTGGCGATCTGGTGCTCGTGCTGCAGACGACTGGCATCGTCCCCGAGCCTCCCTCCGGCGGGCCCACTCCGATCGATCTCACCAACAATCCGGTGGGCCGCTGGGAGTTCGCGCGAGTGTCCACGGTGGCCGGGAACACGCTGAACCTCACGGCTCCGCTGATTCACTCCTATGCAGGCAACGTCACCCAGGTCATCCGGGTGCCCGAGTACAGTGCCCTCACCATCAGCGCAGGCCGCAGCATCTCCCCTGCCCCGTGGAACGGGAGCACCGGTGGCGTGGTGGCCTTCCTGGTGAGCGGCACCTTCACCAACAATGGCTCCGTCGATGCCCGTGGCCGCGGGTTCCGAGGCGGACAGGCCGTGGATGATCCCGACAGCACGACCGGGTGCACAGGCCTGGACGAGGAGGCCCCCACGGGTGCGCAGAAGGGCGAGGGCATTGCCGCCACGAGGTACGGCACCACGGTGACCGGACGCGGCCGGGTCGCCAACGCAGCAGGTGGCGGCATCTGCTTGAAGTCTGGCGGTGGTGGCGGCGGCAACGGTGGTGCAGGTGGCCAGGGCGGCAACACGGACCTCTCCCTGGACGGCAACAGGCCTGTGGGAGGTGAAGGTGGCGCGGCGCTGACCTTCTCGCTGCTCGACCACCTGATGATGGGCGGTGGCGGCGGCGCGGGACACTCCACCGAGGTGGCAGCCGGCAATGGTGGCGGCATCATCTTCATCCGAGCCAACGCGCTCTCGGGTCCCGGGAGCTACTTCGCCAACGGCAACTCGAGCAACAGCGCCACGGACGCGGCCAGCGGTGGCGGCGCGGGCGGTACTGTCTACCTGCGCATCGTTGGCGCGGCGACGTGTGGCACCATCCAGGCCAACGGTGGCAACGGTGGCAGTACGGGAAGCATTGCGATCGGCCCAGGTGGCGGTGGCGGTGGCGGCCGGGTGCTCTTCCAAAAGGGGAGTGGCACGTGCAACTTGACGGGCACGTCCTTCATCGGCGCGAACCCTGGCACCCAGCTGGATCCCGGCGCTCCGGGAGGCACGGCCTACGGTGCGACGGCGGGAGCCAATGGCAGCAGCACCGTCCTGACGGGTGGCTTCTTCGTGCTGCCCGCGCCAGTGGTGAACACGCCGGCCAACGGCTCGCGGACCAACGACACCACGCCGACCTATTCCGGGACGATCTCCGTCACCCCCGCCCTGCCCGCGGGGACCGAGGTGGCCATCTTCGTGGATGGAGCCGAGGTGGGGCGGGCCACGCCTGATGGCCTGGGCAACTGGACGTTCACGCCCACAGTCCCGCTGGCGCCGGGGAGCCACTTTGTCAACGCCATTGCAATCAACACAGCCCAGGGTGTGCAGAGCGTCGTCTCCAATACCAACACCTTCACCCTGGACGTGACGCCACCCACCGTGGAGGTGACGACGCCGGCGGAGGGCTCGAGCACCAACGACAGCACGCCGACCTACAGTGGCACGGTGGAGGCCGGAGCCACGGTGGTCATCACGGTGGACGGAGTCGTGGTGGGCACCGCTGTGGTGACGGGCACGACGTGGACGTTCACACAGCCGACGGCGCTGTCTGAAGGGCCGCACACGGTGACCGCCACGGCCACGGATGCTGCGGGCAACACCGCCACGGACAGCAACAACTTTACGGTGGACCTGACGGCACCTGCGGTGGAAGTGACGACGCCGGCGGAGGGCTCGAGCACCAACGAC
>Ga0247825_10000152_pt1 | contig 39689 bp, 29 predicted proteins | sample 13C_Vanillin_Day_FD_194413 | JGI IMG/M metagenome (GOLD analysis project Ga0247825, IMG submission 194413) | Soil microbial communities from agricultural site in Penn Yan, New York, United States - 13C_Vanillin_Day48 | ecosystem: Environmental > Terrestrial > Soil > Agricultural land | place...
GGCCCGGCTGGCGCCGCTGCCCGGGCCTGGCCCCCGCCGGGCCCGTTCGACGTGGCGCTGCTGCGGCTGCCCAAGGCCAGGGACGAGCAGGAGATGGCGGCGCACGCGTGCCTCGGCAGCCTTCGCGAGGGCGGCCGGCTCGTCGTCTACGGCGGCAACGACGAGGGCATCCGTCCGGCCGCGGGCATGCTGGAGCGGCTCGCCGGCGAGGTCGAAACGCTGGCCGCGCGCGGCCACGGCCGGGTCCATGCCGTGCGCCGTCCGGCCGACATGACGACGCTGCGCGCGACTTTGTCGGCATGGCGTTCCGCTGCATCGCTCGAGATCGCCGGCGTTGCGCGCTCCTGGGTCTCCTACCCCGGCGTGTTCGCCGCCGGCCGCGTCGACGAGGGTACGGCCCTCCTGCTCGGGGCCCTGCCCCCGCTTCAGGCCGGCTTCCGCGTGCTCGACTACGGCTGCAGCTCGGGCATCGTCGGCGCCGCGGCGCTGGCCCGCGAGCCTGGGATCGCGCTCGATCTCCTCGACAACGATGCCGTGGCCTTGGAGGCCGCCCGCGAGAACGTGCCGGACGGGCGCCTCAGCCTCGCGGCTGGCCTCGCCGGCACCGCGGGCACGTGGAACGCGATCCTCTCCAATCCGCCGCTGCATTCGGGCTTCGCCGAGGACCACGCACTGCTCGAAAACCTCATCGCCGACGCACCGCGGCGGCTGCGGCCCGGCGGCTGCCTCGCTATCGTCGTGCAGCGCCGCATGCCTCTCGATCGGCTGCTCGCTGCGCATTTCGCGAGCGTTGCCGTGGCTGCGGAGAACGCACGCTACCGCGTCTGGCACGGAGTCAGGGGGTCAGACCCGCCAGCTTCGTCGCGACAGGCGGGGCGGTCGCGTTCCTAGGGTCTGACCCCATCGCTCCGCCCGAGATCACCGCACCACCAGCTGCGCCGCGATCAGCATGGCCGCCCCGCCAGCAACGCCGACGGCAAGATTGCGCCGCGCCAGGAGGAACAGCGCCAGGCCACCGAAAAAGGCAAGGAGCCGAAGCGCGATCCCCACGTCCGCCAGCGCGCCCACAGGGAACAGCACCATGCGCGCCACCATGCCCGCGACGAGCGCGGTCGCCACGGCGCGCACCCACTGGAACAGCCCGCCGCTGACGTCGATACGTCCGCCGACCGCGAGACCGAGCCAGCGCCACACCTCCGTCGCCAGCGCACCCGCCAGGAACAGCACGAGGTAGGTCGGGAGGCCGTCGATCGAACCCGGCATCGCTAGCGCATCCGCCCGAGCAGGAAGGCGACCGTCCCGCCCACGACACCGCCCAGCAGCAGATCGAAGCCCGGCACGAGCAGGTAGAGGGCCGGCGTCAGCGCGCAGCCGAGCGCCACCGCGGCAAAGTCCATGCGCGAGCGAGAGGTGGCGATCAGCGACAGGAAGAAATAGAGCGGCGTCGTGAAGAGCAGTGCCGCGTTGACGACCGGCGGCACGCCCGCCACCAGCGTATAGCCGACAATCGTGCCCGTCAGCATCATCGCGACCATCGCGAGCATGGCCGTGCCCACGCCCAGGTGGAACGGCAGCCGGTCGTCCTCGGGCATGGCGGCGAGGCGGCGGTTGCCCTCGATCCAGGTGGAAATGGCGACGAAATGCACCGCCACGATCTCGAGCAGCCGGCGCCTGCGCGCGCCCTTGATCAGCGGCACCAGCGTCACCGTCATCGGCATCAGGCGCACGGCGGTGAGCGTTACGGCCAGCGCCGCGCCCGCGAGCGTCGCCCCGCGCATCAGCTGATCGATCAGCACGACCTGGTTGGGCAGCGCGAAGGTCGTGACCGTCACGAACACGGCGTGCGCCAGCTCGAAGCCGCCGTCGCGGGCGAGCGCGCCGAAACCGATGGTGGTCGAGAGCAGAACGAACGCCGGCACTGATACGATGAGCCGCGTGCCGCGCCCGAATGCGGCCCACGCCGAACCCGCGCCGGCCGGCATTACGGGTAGGCTTCTGGGGACGCGTCATTCCCGCCAAGCGAAGCGCAGCGCGGGAATCCAGTCCCAGTTGCCGATGTCAGATATTGCCGCTGGATTCCCGCAGGCGCGCTCCGCGCTTGCGGGAATGACACGGATCGAGAACGGCCGTTCCTAATCATCCTTGCGGCGGGGCACGCTCGGCACCGCACCGCTGGACTTGGGCCGCTCCTTCTTGTCGCGGGGGCCGGCCAGAGCCTTGCGCGGTGAGGCATCCACCAGCGCCGCGGACTCCTCCTCGTCCTCCTCGCCGCCGTCCTCGTCCTCCTCCTCGCCTTCGCCCTTGGCCTTCTTCGGCTTGGGCTCGGCGGGGATGTACTCGAAGCCGAGCTTCTTGTCCTCGCCTTCGCCCACGACCAGCACGCGCACGGTGCCGCCGTGCAAGAGCTTGCCGAACAACAGCTCGTCGGCGAGCGGCTTCTTGATGTGCTCCTGGATCACGCGCGCCAGCGGCCGGGCGCCGAACTTCTCGTCGTAGCCGGTCTCCGCCAGCCACTTGGCGGCCTCCTCGGAGAGCTCGATCGTCACGCCGCGGTCGGCCAGCTGCGCCTCGAGCTGGAACACGAACTTCTCAACCACCTTCATGATGATCTCGGGCGGCAGCCCGGCAAACGTGATGACGGAGTCGAGACGGTTGCGGAACTCAGGGGTGAACATGCGGTTGATCGCTTCCGTGTCGTCGCCCTCGCGCTTGGCGCGGCCGAAGCCCATCGGCGCCCTGGCGAGGTCGGAGGCGCCCGCGTTCGTGGTCATGATCAGCACCACGTTACGGAAATCGACCGACTTGCCGTTGTGGTCCGTCAGCTTGCCGTGATCCATCACCTGCAGGAGGATATTGAACAGGTCCGGATGCGCCTTCTCGATCTCGTCGAGCAGCAGCACCGAATGGGGATGCTGATCGATGCCGTCGGTCAGCAGGCCGCCCTGGTCGAAGCCGACGTAGCCCGGTGGCGCGCCGATCAGCCGCGAGACCGTATGCTTCTCCATGTACTCCGACATGTCGAAGCGCAGCAGCTCCACGCCCATGAGGGCTGCCAGCTGCTTGGCGACCTCGGTCTTGCCGACGCCCGTGGGACCGGAGAAGAGGTAGCAGCCGATCGGCTTCTCGGGCTCGCGCAGACCGGCACGCGAGAGCTTGATGGAGCTCGCCAGCGCCTCGATCGCCTTGTCCTGGCCGAACACCAGGCGCTTCAGGTCCTTGTCGATGGCCGCCAGCACCTCGGCGTCCGACTTGGTGATGGTCTTTGGCGGAATGCGCGCCATGGTGGCGACTGTCGCCTCCACCTCCTTGACGCCGATCTTCTTCTTGCGTTTGCCCTCCGGCACCAGCATCTGCGAGGCGCCCGTCTCGTCGATCACGTCGATCGCCTTGTCGGGCAGCTTGCGGTCGTTGATGTACTTGGCCGACAGCTCCACCGCCGCCTTCACGGCTTCGTTGGTGTACTTGAGCTTGTGGTACTCCTCGAAATACGGCTTGAGGCCCTTCAGGATCTCGATGGAGTCCTCGACGGTGGGCTCCTTGATGTCGATCTTCTGGAACCGGCGCACCAGGGCGCGGTCCTTCTCGAAGTGCTGGCGGTACTCCTTGTAGGTGGTGGAGCCGATGCAGCGCACGGTGCCCGACTGCAGCGCGGGCTTGAGCAGGTTGGAGGCATCCATCGCCCCGCCCGAGGTGGCGCCTGCGCCGATCACGGTGTGGATCTCGTCGATGAACAGGATCGCGCCAGGATAGTTCTCGATCTCCTTCATCACCGCCTTGAGGCGCTCCTCGAAGTCGCCGCGGTAGCGGGTGCCGGCGAGCAGGGTGCCCATGTCGAGGGCGAAGATGGTGGAGTCCTTCAGGACCTCCGGCACCTCGCCCAGGATGATCTTGCGCGCAAGGCCCTCGGCGATGGCGGTCTTGCCGACGCCCGGATCGCCGACGAACAGCGGATTGTTCTTCTGGCGCCGGCACAGCACCTGGATCGTGCGCATCACCTCCGGCCCGCGGCCGATCAGCGGGTCGATGCGGCCACCCTTGGCCTTCTTGTTGAGGTTGACGCAGTAGGTGTTGAGCGCGTCCTGCGGCTGCTTCTTCTCCTCGCCCTTCTCCGCGCCCGTGTCCTCGTCGACGCCGCGCACGTGCCTGGGCTCCGACATGCCGGGACGCTTGGCGATGCCGTGCGAGATGTACTGCACGGCGTCGAAGCGGGTCATCTCCTGCTCCTGCAGGAAGAAGGCGGCATGGCTCTCGCGCTCGGCGAAGATGGCGACCAGCACGTTGGCGCCCGTCACCTCCTCGCGGCCCGAGGACTGCACGTGCACGACGGCGCGGTGGATCACCCGCTGGAAGCCGGTGGTGGGCTGCGCCTCGCTCGAGCCCTTGACGAACAGGGAGGCGAGCTCGTTGTCGAGATATTCGGTGATGCGGCCTCTGAGCTCGTCCACGTCGACCGAGCAGGCCTTCATGACCGCGGCGGCATCCCGGTCATCGAGCAGCGACAGCAGCAGATGCTCGAGGGTGGCGTACTCGTGATGACGCTCGTTGGCGTACTCGAGCGCGCGATGCAGGGCAGTTTCCAGGCTTTGTGAGAATGCGGGCACGGGCGCCTTCACTCCTTTTCCATAGTGCATTGCAGGGGATGCTGATTCTGCCGCGAGAAATCCATGACCTGGGCGACCTTGGTCTCGGCCACCTCGTAGGTATAGACGCCGCAGATCCCCACTCCCTTCTGATGCACGTGCAGCATGATGCGCGTCGCATCCTCGCGACTCTTGTTGAAGAACCTCTCCAGCACGTGCACGACGAACTCCATGGGCGTGTAGTCGTCGTTCAGCAGCAGAACCTTGTAGAGGTTGGGCTTCTTGGTCTTGGGCCTCGTCTTGGTGATGAGGCCCGTCTTGCCCTCGTCGTCGCCCCGTGAGCCGTTCTTGCCGGCCATCCCATTCAATCCCTGTCGTCCCTGAGTGACATCGCAAGATCCGCGCCGACCGCGTCACGGAATGCCGCGGCGAGCAAATCACCGCCATTGTAGCGACAGCGGGCCGCCCACCGCAAACTCCTCGCGCCGACCTCGGGCTCGCTCACGCCGGGCTTGCTGATCAAGACGGCAATTTGCGACGAAAAAAGGCCCGGGCGCGATGAGCGCGCACGAGCCTTTGTGGGTTGTGCGCGGCCACACTTAGATAGTGTGGCCGCAACTCGATTTGTAGCCCGCCCGCCTTCAGCGCGCGTTGAGGGCCTTCTCGACCGGCTTGTAGGCCTCCTTGGCGAGATCGGCGTACATGCCACCGATCTTCGACATCTGATGCATGTAGCCGTCGTAGGCGCGCTTGGCGAAGCCCGTCTGGATCTCGATCGCCTGCTCGACCGACTTGGCGGAAAGCAGCTTCTCGAACGTCGCGGTGCCCTCCTCGAAGGAGCGCTTGGTGTAGTCCGAAAACTCGGCGGCGATGGCCTGCCAGCCCTTGTTCCACTCGCCAAACATCTTCATGGCGGCATCCATGTTGCTCTGGCCGGCCTTCTGGAACTCGTCGAAGTTCATATTCTTCATCATTGTTGGTCGTCCTATCAGCTGGGAATTTGCGTCCTGGGGGGCACGCGGACCTGAAGTTTCTGCAGCGGTGCAGCACAAATATATGCACCGCACAAAAACTGTCAAGATTTATGCTGCATCGCAATATGCGACACTTTGGTAGGCAGATCGCACAATCTCTAGTCAATCTTTAACGATCCCGATTAACCGCACTCTCATCGCCCATCCCTACAATTTGTCCCCACAGGTTGACGGGCCCCGAGGCTTGAAGGTGCCTCAAAGACGCCCCATAACGGTGCCGCCCCAAGTGTATTGGGCGTCGCGCCGAGGGGGTGCGGGGGCACACCGGCGTTGGACGGAGAGGGTATGCCCGAACAGGATCGAGCCTGTGCGCCGCGGCGTTGGCGCTCAATCGCGGCGGCTGCGGCCGTGATGGCGATCCTGGTCGCTGCCGTCGCCCACACGGCGCAGGCCGCCGACAAGACCAAGAGCGCGGTGCTGGTTGTGGATGCAAACACCGGCCGCGTGCTGCATCAGAGCGCCGCCGACGAGCCTCGCCACCCCGCCTCGCTCGCAAAGATGATGACCATCTACCTGGTGTTCGAGCTGATCGAGCAGGGTAAGCTCAGCTATCACAGCAAGATCAAGTTCTCGGCCACCGCGGTGACCGCGGCCCCCTCCAAGCTCGACCTCGCCGAGGGCGAGGAGATCACCCTCCTCGATGCCGTCAAGATCCTGATCACCAAGAGCGCCAACGACGTCGCCATCGCCGTGGCCGAGCAGATCGCCGGCAGCGAGGAGCGCTTCGCCGGGCTGATGACCCGGAAGGCGCGCCAGCTCGGCATGACCGCCACCGTCTTCCGCAATGCCTCGGGCCTTCCCGACGAAGCCCAGGTGACGACGGCGCGGGACATGGTGACGCTCGCGCTCAGGTTGCAGGACGACTTTCCGCGCCACTACACCTTGTTCGCGACGCGCACCGCCACCTACAAGGACGAGACCTTCCGCAACCACAACACCATGCTCCTCCACTACGAGGGCACGGACGGCATCAAGACTGGCTACACGCGGGCCTCGGGGTTCAACCTCGTGGCCTCGGTGCGCCGGGGCAAGAAGCACGTGATCGGTGCCGTATTCGGGGGGGCCAGCGCCGCCTCGCGCAACACGGCCATGCGCACCTTCCTCAACATGGGGCTCGTCAAGGCCTCGACCGAGGTGACGCGCCGGCCCGCTTCCGCACTCATCGCGCAGGCCCCGGCGCCGGAGAAGCGCACAGCGCAGGCGCCCAAGCCCGAACACGTAACCCGTCCCGCGGCAAAGGTTGCCTCGGCACCTCCGGCTGCCAAAGCCCCGCCTCCGGCCGAGCCTGCTCCCGCCCTGCGGAGCGGCGCGCCTCCGATCGAGATCGCCCGCGTGCGTCCGGTCATCGTGGGATCGCGGCCCGCCAATCCCGCCGCGGACGAGGGACCGCGCATGCAACCGGCCCCCGACCGACGCGAGGGCGTCGCCGCCGCCTCGCCTTGGACCGCCTCGTCCACGCTCGCCGCGCCCGCGCAGCCCCCCGCCGCAGCGTCCGCGCCAAGCGCCGCCACGCGGGGCGCTTCGCCCTCCACGCTCGGCGACCAGGCCGCCAGCATCGCCCGCGGCGGGGCCCCGCTTGCCGCGCCGCCCCCAGTAGCCGCACCGGCTCCCGCACCCAGGCGACGCGTCGAGACCACGGCCTCCACCGGCGGCGCCGCAACCGGCGGCTTCCAGGTCCAGATCGGCGCCTTCCAGAGTCAGGCCGAGGCCGAGCGCCAGCTCGCCGCCGTGCGGGAACGCGCCGGCTCGGTGCTCGCGCGAAGCTCGCCGGTGACGCTGCAGGTCCAGCAGGGCCAGAAGGTTTTCTACCGCGCGCGCTACGCCGGCTTCGACGCGCTCGCGGCGGCCCAGGCCTGCACCGAGCTCAAGCGCCTCAAGGTCGACTGCCTGGTGATGAAGGCGGAGTGAGACGGGAAATACCCGTCCGCTCACCCTGCAGTGCTCTTCAACGCCGGTGCGGGCCGGAGCGGTTCGCAATGTCCCAGCAATGGCTGAGCGTCCTCGGCATCGCCCTCGACTTCGCGGGCTTCGCCTTGCTGCTGCGCGAGTGGTGGCTCGCCTTCTTCAACGAGGGGCGCCAGCTCGAGATGGAGGAGCAGCTGGAGCGCGCCCGCGCCATGCGCAACCTGCGCCCCCGCGATCCCAGCCAGCGCAACCCTTTCGAGAGCCTGGAGCGCGCGCAGGATGATCAGGCCATCCGCAAGGCGCGCGGCGTCCACCGCGCCGCGATGGCAGCGAGAAAGCGTGTGTTCGCGCTGTCGGTCGTGCTGATCGTCGCCGGCTTCATCCTGCAGCTCGTCGGTGCCTGGCCCGGCTGCTGCCCGCCCTGGATCGCCCCGCAGGGTTGAGCCGTTGCGGGGTCGCCGGCGACCCGACCCTTGGCTTGTTGCCACGCCCCGGCCATGGCAACGTCAGTTGGCGACCTATCAGGCATTTGCTGGGGCTGCCTCATGAAGCTCACCTACTCCGAGCCATACCGGGTCCTGCAGGGCGAGGTGCGCAGCTTCATTGCCAAGCACGGCCACCTCTCGCCCAAGCCCGGAGGCGGGCGGCAGAAGCCCAGCCGCAAGGCGCTCGACTGGCAGAAACTGCTGCTCGAGCACGGCTACTTCGGCCGCAACATCCCCAGGGAGTACGGCGGCTTCGGCCTGCCGTTCGATGTCCTGGAGCTCGCCGTCATCGCCGAGGAGATCGCCAAGGCCAACGTCTATCCCGGCATCATGAACCAGGGCATCAGCATGCTGGTGCCGACGCTGCTCGAGGTGGGGACCAGGGAGCAATGCGCCAAATGGATCGCGCCCACCATCAGCGGCGAGATCATCTGGTGCCAGGGCTACTCGGAACCGGGCTCGGGCAGCGACCTCGCCGCCGCCAAGACCAGGGCCGTGGTCGAGGACGGCCACTTCGTCATCAACGGGCAGAAGATCTGGACCAGTTCGGCGCACTACTCCGACATGATGTTCCTGCTCTGCCGCACGGAGCCCGAGAAGCCCAAGCACGCTGGCCTCAGCTACCTGCTGGTGCCCATGACGACGCCCGGCATCGAGGTGCGCCCCCTCGTCACCATGACGGGCCGCGCCACCTTCAACGAAACGTTCTTCACCGACGTGCGCGTGCCCGTCGACCAGATCGTCATGGGGCGCGGCGACGGCTGGTACGTCGCCAACGTCACGCTCAAGTTCGAGCGCCTGCTGCTCGGCGACGCCAACCGCCTCTCGAGCCGCCTCGAGCGCGTGCGCGAGCTCATGCAGCGCACCACGCTCGACGGCCAGCGCATCATGGACATTCCCGAGTATCGGGATCGGCTGCTGCGCCTGCAGGGCGAGGTGATGGCCTCCAAGTACCACGGCCTGCGCCTCCTCACCGAGCAGGCGCGCGGCGAGGACTCCGGGCTCAGGCGCCTGATCGTCAAGTACAACGGCACGCTGCTCGGCTATCGCCTGTCCTCGCTCGCCGTCGACGTGCTCGGCGCTGCCGGCCTCGCCTACGATGCCAAGGACGAGTCGGCGGAGACCGACGAGGCCACCGCCTGGCACATCGACAACATGTACGACATCGGCCTCATGATCGGTGGCGGCTCCACCAACATCCAGAAAAACATCATCGGCGAGCGTGGGCTGGGCCTGCCCCGCGAGCCGAAGGCCGCGACGTCGCCAGCGAGCTAGGGGGGAGCTGGTCCCATGGATTTTGCCCTTTCCGACGAGCAGAAGATGCTGGAGGCCTCGCTCCGGGGCCTGCTCGCCGACCGCCTGCCGATGGAGCGCCGGCGCGCCATCGCGGCCGCCGGTAACGGCCACGACGCCGAGCTGTGGAGCGGGCTCGTCGCCCAGGGCATCGCCGGCCTCGCCGTGCCCGAGCGGCATGGCGGCGCAGGCCTCGGCGTCCTCGATGCGGCAGTCGTCGCCGAGACGCTGGGCCACCACGCCGCACCCGGCGCGTTCGCCGGCAGCCTGGTGATGGCGCCGCTGGCGCTGCAGGCGAGCGGCACGGACGCGCAGCAGGCCGAATGGCTGCCCCGCATCGCCAGCGGCGAGGCGCGCATTGCGGTGGGCTTTGCCGGCGCCGCCGGCCAGACCGGCGCGGCCAGCGTGACCTTCGACGGCAAGCGGCTCTCTGGCCTCGTGCAGGGCGTGTTCGATGGCGGCGGCGCGACCCACGTGCTCGTCTATCTCGCCGACGGCCGGCCAGCGCTCGTTGCCGTGGACGGGGAGGGAGTCCGCGCGAACCTGGTTGCGAGCCTGGACCGCACCCGGCCGCTGCTCGACGTCACCTTCGCCGATGCGCCGGCCATGCTGCTCGGCGCCGCCAACGACCCAATCGCCGCGCGCACGCGCGTGCTCGATGCCGGACGCGTCATGCTGGCGGCCGACACGCTGGGCGCCGCGCAAGCAATGCTCGACCAGGCGGTCGCCTACGCCAAGGAGCGCGTGCAGTTCGGTCGCGTCATTGGCTCGTTCCAGGCCGTCAAGCACACGCTGGCCGACCTCGCCACCATGCTCGAGCCCTGCCGCAGCCTGGTTTGGTTCGCCGCCCACGCCCAGGACGCGCTGCCCGAGGAGGCCCGCCTCGCCGCGCTGCAGGCCAAGGCGCACCTCGACGACGTCGGCCGCGAGGTGGCCCGGCTCTCAACCGAGGTTCACGGCGGCATGGGCTTCACCGACCTCCAGGGCCTGCACTTCTGGTTCAAGCGCATCGACACCAACCGCCAGCTCCTCGGCACCCCCGAGCGCTGCCGCCACGAAGCCGCCCTCGTCCAGGGCTGGGTTTCTGGCTAGCTGGCCGTGGATCACACAGCAGAGGTGACACCGGTAGGGTGGGTTAGCGCGGGCACCGCCGTGCAGTGTGGATCGCGAGGTTTTTCCGCGCGTAACCCACCAGCTGGTCGCCGTGACTTGTCGGGTTACGCGCTGCCGCGCTAACCCGACCTACCGCCCCAGCAGCACGTCCTTGGCCTCGTTGATCTTGGCGGCGAGATAGGTGGAGCCGCCGCGGTCGGGGTGCATCTTCATCATCAGCTCGCGGTGCGCGCGGCGGATGTCGTCCTCGCCGGCGCCCTCCTGCAATCCCAGCACCTGGAGCGCTTGCGCGCGCGTCATGGCGCCCGACGGGCTGCCCGTCGCACCGCTGCCGGCACCTGACGCAGGCTCGCCATCTGCACGCGCCAGGTCCTCGCGCCAGGAGGGATGCGTGCGGTCGAGCGCCGCCTCCAGGACCTGCGCCGACTGCGGGTCGGCGAAGCGGCAGTCCTGCCACAACCGCGCCATGTCCAGCGGCGTCAGGTCCTCGAGATTGCGCCCGGCAAACGCCCCCTTGAGCACGCGGCCACGCACCTCGCCGGTGTCGTGATCGAGCTCGACCTCGAGATACTCGGTTGCCACGCGCGAGGTCTGCCCCGCCGACTTCTGGGCGCCCCCGAACGGTCCGCTCCAGGGAAAGCCGCCGGTGCCCCACAGCAGCCAGGAGCCGACCGCCGCCAGCGACATGGCATAGCCCAGCATGCCGCGCACCACGAGGATGCCCGCGCCCGCCAGCGCCGCCACACCCGCGCCGATGCGGATCTGCCGCGCCAGCGCCTGCGGGTTCGCCATCGTGTAATAGCGCGACGCCAGCAGGAACAGCGTCAGCGCCAGAAGACCCAGCAGCAGGAATTGCATGAGCGCCTCCTACTTGAGCTGTTGCAGCAGAGCGCGGGCTCCGTGGCCGGTAAGCGCCTCGAGCGCCTTGCGCCCGCCTGCCGCGTACACGGCGACCGCCGAGAGCAGCTCGCGCAGCTGCGCCGCCGAGCCCGCGTCGAACCGGCAGTAGGCGCCCTTGGTGAGACGCGCGATCTCCCGGAACGTCTTCTCGGCGCGCGCGTCGCTGCCTTCCTGGAACAGGAACACCGGGACGCCCAAGAGCGCCAGCTCGCCCGCGCGCCCGCAAAGATCGTCGATGTCCTCCTCCATGCAGTCGCCGACGTACACCAGCGCGTTGATCGCCTTCCTCGCCGACTCCGCGCGCGCGTGCGAGAGCACCTTGCGGATCTGCGTGTAGCCCCCGGCGCACGTGACGCGCGTCATCAGCGCCGCGAGCGCGTCGGGGTCCGACACCCAGCGCGAGGAGCGGCACTCGCCGGCGCCGCGGAAGAATACGAGTTGCACATCGAGACCGCCGACGGCCTTCACGGCCTGGAACATATCGGCCTGCAGCGCCAGCGCCATGTCCCACGTCGGCTGCCGGCTCATGGTGGCATCCATCGCGAACACCAGCCGACCGCGCCCGCTGCCTGTGCGCGGCGCCAGCTCCTTCATGCGGCGGACGAACTCCGCGACATCGCCATCGCCCGGGCGTCCCGCAACGGGACGATCGCGCGCCTCCGTGGGTGTGCCGCGCGGCGGCGCCGACGCTGGTGTCGCGCTCCGCGCGCGCTCGTTCTTGTCTTTGTCGTTGGCCATTGCAGTCGCGCTTGCGCGTGCAACCTCGAGCCGCAGCACCCCGTCGCTCCGGCGACGCTCTCCTATCAAGATGGCGCTTCCGCAGGCCCGCGACAACATGGGCGCCGCCCTTGGCCGGCGGAGCAGTGCACAATATCCGCCGACATGGTTCCCCGAATCCCCCATTTTCGCCCGCGGAAGGCGCAAATCGAGCCCCCGGCCGAGCCTGGCCGATGAAGCTCCTGCTGCTTGCCCTGGTCCCCGCCTGCTTCGCCCTCAATCCCGTCACGGGCCGTGCGCTGGTGGAGGATTTCGGGCCGGCGACCCTGTCGCTCGTGCGCTGGTCGCTGTCGGGCCTGGTGATCGCGGCAATCGCCCTGATGCGCCCGGGCCGCGAGCGCTGGCGCGCCCCACCCTCCCACCTGCTGCGACTCACCGTGCTGGGCGCCCTTGCGATGGGCTTCTGCGCCACTGCGGCCTACGTTGCCTCGCGCACGACGCAGGCCACCAACATCGGCCTCATCTACGGCTGCACTTCCGCTTTCGTGGCGGCCTGGGAGATCGCCGCCGGACGCCAGCGCGCGAGCCCGCTGCTCCTCCTCGGCATTGGCGCCTGCCTCCTCGGCGTGGTGCTGATCCTGACGAAGGGCCACCCCGAGGCGCTGACGGCCCTGAGCTTCACCCCGGCGACTTGTGGGCGGCGGCGGGCACCCTCGTGTTCGTCGGCTACACCATCGCCATGCGCCGCGTGCCGGCGAGCCTCACGCCCATGCCGCAGTTCGCCGTCATGGCTCTCGGCGCCGCCATCGCCATGCTTCCGTTCGCCGCGGGCGAGATCGCCTCCGCCGGCCTGCCGGTGATCGATGAGCGCACGCTGCCGTGGATCGCGGTGGTCGTGCTCGCGACGGGAATTGGCGCGTTCCTGGGCTACAACATCTCGCTCACGCTGAATGGCCCCGTGCTCACCTCGGCATCCCTGACGCTCACCCCCGCCTTCGCCGCCGCCCAGGCCATGGCTCTGATCGGCGAGACGCTTCACTGGTACCACGCCGCCGCAATCCCGCTGGTCGTGGCAGGCCTGATGTCGATCAACCGCGACCAGGCGCGAAATCGATAGCCTGGTGGGACGTCCAGCGTCGCACCACTGTCATCGAGCCTTCATGCGCGCAGCCGACTATGCGCACCTTCGAGGGCGAAGGGGGCAGCCATGCCGGTCTACCACGCACGCATGCTGGACGCGGATACCGGTGGCGAGGGCCGCTACCGCTTCGATGGGCCGGCGGACCTCATGGGCCGCACCGCCGACGAGATCGTCACCGTCTTCTTCGACCACGTCGAGAAGGAGGTGCTGCGGCGCCACGCGGACTGGGAGATCAACGGCGTCATGAAGAACCGCGATCGCGGCGTCGTCACCGCCATCGGCTCGCTGATCCCCGCCAAGAACGACCCGCCTCTGCCGTTTCTGCTGATGATCTCCGCCGAGGCGTGAGGCGTAGGTTGGGTTAGCGCGAAGCGCGTAACCCAACATGCCCAACATTCGGCCGACGTCGGGTTACGCGCGATTGAGCGTCGGTGTGCTGCGTGAACCGTCGTGCCGCGCTAACCCGACCTACGACTACGATTCCAACCCCAGCAACCCCACGTTGCCCCCGGTGGCCGTGATGTCGGTGGTACGCACGCGCTCGGTGGCGAACCGCGCCAGATAGTGCGGCCCGCCCGCCTTCGGGCCCGTGCCCGACAACCCCTCGCCGCCGAAGGGCTGCACGCCCACCACGGCGCCGATCTGGTTGCGGTTGACGTAGAGGTTACCGACGTGCGCGCGCTCGGCCACCAGGTCCGCCACCGCCTCGATGCGGCTGTGCAGTCCGAGCGTGAGGCCGTAGCCGGTGGCGTTGATGGCGTCGATGACGCGGTCGAGACGGCGCCCCTGGAAGCGCACCACGTGCAGGATCGGCCCGAACACCTCCTCCTTCAGGACATCCGCGCGGGCGATCTCGTAGACCGCCGGGCCGACATAGGTGCCGGCCGCGCACGCCTCCGGCACGGGCAGGTCGACGAGTTCGCGCGCCTCCTTGCGCATGCGCGCCTTGTGCGCCTCGAGCTTCGCCTTGGCGTCCACGTCGATGACGGGGCCGACATCGGTGGCGTAGTCGAGCGGATCGCCGATCGCCAGCACCTCCACAGCGCCGACGAGCATGTCGATCATGCCCTTGGCCACGTCCTCCTGCACGAAGAACAGGCGCGCCGCCGAGCAGCGCTGCCCCGCCGAGTCGAAGGCCGAGCGCACCACGTCGCGGATCACCTGCTCGGGCAGCGCGCTCGAGTCGGCGATCATGGCGTTCATGCCGCCCGTTTCCGCGATGAAGGGCGGAATCGCGCCCCGCCGCGCCGCCAGCGCCTGGTTGATGGCCCAGCCCGTGTCGTTGGAGCCGGTGAAGGCGACGCCCGCCACGCGCGCATCCCTGGTGAGGGCGGCGCCAACCGCGCCGGCGCCAGGCAGGAGATGCAGCACATCGGGCGGCACGCCCGCCTCGTGCAGCAGTCGCACCGCCAGCCACGCCACGATCGGCGTCTGCTCCGCGGGCTTCGCGAGCACGGGGTTGCCGGCCGCCAGCGCCGCCGCCACCTGGCCCGTGAAGATCGCCAGCGGGAAGTTCCAGGGCGAGATCGCCGCGAACGGGCCGCGCCCCCTCAGCGCCAGCGTGTTGGTCTCCCCCGTCGGGCCCGGCAGCGCGATCGCGCCGGCAAACAGCCGCCGCGCCTCGCTCGCGTAGTAGCGCAGGAAGTCGACGGCCTCGCGCACGTCGCCCAGCGCATTGTCGAGCGTCTTGCCCGCCTCGCGCACCATGACAGCCATCAGCCGCACGCGGTCGCGCTCGTAGAGGTCGGCGGCCTTGTCCAGGATCGCGGCGCGCGCCGGCCCGCCCACGCGGTCCCAAGCGCCCGCCGCCCTTTGCGCGGCTGCAAGCGCCGCCTCGACATCTCCGGCCTCGGCCCAGCGCACCGTGCCGACCTGCACGCGATGATCGTGCGGGCTCAGCACCGGCTCGGCCGCGCCGCCGCTCCGCTCCACGCCGGACACGATCGGGCAGGCCGCGACCGGCCGCGCCAGCTCGGCCTCGATCTCGCGCACGAGCGGCGCACGCACCGGCGGCTCCGTGAGCGCCAGCCCTGCACTGTTGCGCCGTGCCGGAAAGAAGATGTCCGGCGGCCGCGGCAGCCGCCGCACCTTGCGCTGCCGCTCAAGCTCCACCGTCTCGTGGGGGTGGCGGACCATCTCGTCCACCGGCGCCGCCTCGTCGGCCAGCCGGTTGACGAAGGAGGTGTTGGCGCCGTTCTCGAGCAGCCGCCGCACCAGGTACGCCACGAGGTCCTCGTGCGGGCCGACCGGCGCGTAGATGCGGCAGGGACGGCCACCTGCGCCGAGCAGCCTGCCCTTGCCCACGACCTCGGCATAGAGCGCCTCGCCCATGCCGTGCAGGCGCTGGTACTCGAAGGGTGCTTCGCCCGCCGCCTCGTAGACGGCGGCAATCGTGTGCGCATTGTGCGTCGCGAACTGGGGAAAGAAGGCGCCGCCGTTGTCGAGCATGAACCGCATCGCGGCCAGGTACGACACATCCGTATGCGCCTTGCGCGTGAACACGGGATAGTCGGCAAGCCCACGCTCCTGCGCCCACTTGATCTCGCTGTCCCAGTAGGCGCCCTTGACGAGCCGCACGGGGATCAGCCGGCCCGCGTCCTCAGCCAGCGCTTCGAGCCACCGCAACACCGGCAGCGCGCGCTTGCCGTAGCCCTGCACCGCAAGGCCGAGGCCCGGCCAGCCCTCGAGCTTCTCATCGCGAAACGCCGCGGCGAACAGCCCGAGCGTCATGTCGAGCCTGTCCTGCTCCTCCGCGTCGATGGTGAGCCCGAGCCCGCGCATCCGCGCAGCGGCCGCCAGCTCGACGACGCGCGGCAGCAATTCGGCGTGGAGCAATGTCTCCTTGCCCGGATCGAAGCGCGGATGGATGGCCGAGAGCTTCACGGAGATGCTGGGCCGCGCCATCAGGCTAGCGCCGTCCGCCGGCGGTGGCCCCGCGCGCTTCCCGATCGCCTCGATCGCCCACCGGTAGCGGTCGAGATAGCGCTCGGCGTCGGCCGCCGTCTTGGCCCGCTCGCCCAGCATGTCGAAGGAGAAGCGGTAGCCCTGCGCCTCGTACTCCTCGGCCCGGTCGAGCGCCTCCTCGATGGTCCGCCCCAGCACGAAGTTGTCGCCGAGGATGCGCATGGCCTGGCGCACGGCCTGCCGGATGATGGGCTCGCCCGAGCGGGCGATGAGCCGCTTGAGGGTCGCCGCCGGCCCCGTGCCCTTGTCCTCGCCGAGCCTGACAACGCGACCCGTCAGCATCAGCCCGAAGGTCGACGCATTCACGAACCAGCTGTCGGAGGCGCCAAGGTGCTTCTCCCAGCGCCCCTCGCCGATCTTCTCCGCGATCAGGGCGTCGGCGGTGTCGGCGTCGGGAATGCGCAGCAGCGCCTCGGCGAGGCACATCAGGATGATGCCCTCCTCGGAGGTGAGCCCGTACTCGTGCATGAAGGCATCGACGCCGCCGTGCCGGTGCCGGTTGGCGCGCGCCGCCGTGACGAGCCGCGCGGCGAGCCTGGCGACGCGCGCCCGCTCCTGCGCTGGCGCCGCCGCGCTCCGCCTCAGCTCGGCGATCAGCCGATCCTCGTCCACGAGAAAGCTGGCCGCGATCTCGTCGCGCGAGGGCAAAGGTGATTCCTCGAGCATGGCCGCAGCCTAGCAGAATGGCAGGCGCCCACCCATGTCTGGGTCGCCCTGACCACAACCCGCGGGGTCCGTGCTATCCCGCGGGGCGCATTGGACAATCGCGAAACCTGGACCTGCTAAATCATGACCAACGGCATCCGCGCGATACGCACCCTGCGCCAGTTGCGGGCACAGGTGGCGGCGTGGCGTGCTGCCGGCGAAACCATCGCCCTGGTGCCGACCATGGGCGCCCTGCACGAGGGCCACCTCGCGCTGGTGCGGCTCGGCCGCCAGCGATGCCGGCGCGTCGTCGTCTCGATCTTCGTCAACCCGACGCAGTTCGCCCCGCACGAGGACTTCGAGCGCTACCCACGCGACGAGGCGGGCGACCTCGCCAAGCTCGCCGGCGTCGGCTGCGACGCGGCCTGGATGCCGGACCGCGGCCTCATGTACCCGGACGGCTTTGCCACGCGCATCGTCCCGGAGGGCGCCGCGGCGGGCCTTGAGAGCGACACGCGTCCGCACTTCTTCGGCGGCGTGGCCACCGTGTGCTGCAAGCTGTTCGGGCAGGTCGCGCCCGACGTCGCCGTGTTCGGCGAGAAGGACTATCAGCAGCTCTGCGTCATCCGGCAGACGGTGCGCGACCTCGATCTGCCGCTCGAGATCGTCGGCGCGCCCACGGTCCGCGATGCCGACGGCCTCGCCCTCTCCTCCCGCAACGCCTACCTCACCCCCGAGCAGCGCCGCATCGCACCCGAGCTCAACCGTGCGATCACAAGAGTTGCAGCGGCCGTCCGCACCGGCGCCGCTCCCGCCGAGGCTGCAGCGCAGGCACGCGACGACATCGCGCGCGCCGGCTTCTCGCCTGTGGACTATGTCGAGGTGCGCGATGCCGACACCCTGGCGCCAGCAACTGCTGGCGGCGGACGTTCCCTGCGCGTGCTGGCGGCCGCGTGGCTCGGCAAGACGCGGCTGATCGACAACGTCGCCGTCTGAGGCCGCACTCATACGGCCGCAGGCACCTCGGGCATGTATCCGCGCGCCGTGAGGCTGTGAAAGCGCCACAGCATCAGGCCCGCGTACACCGCCGTGCCCAGCGATAGCCCGATCCACACGCCGATGGCGCCGAGGCCCACCGAGAACCCGAGCCACAGGCTGCTCACGAAGCCGACGGCCCAGAAGCTGATCGCGGAGAAGAGCAGCGGCACGCGCGTATCGTTGAGCCCGCGCAGGGCCCCGCCGATCACCGTCTGCGCGCCGTCGGTGAGGAAGAAGCTCGCCCCCAACACCAGCAGCGTCGCCGCCAGCGCCACCGTCTCGCCCGACTGCGGGGCATCCGCGCCCAGGAACACGAAGGGGATCGCATGCCGGGTCGCCGCCACGATCAGCGTCATGGCGCCCATAAAGCCGACGCCGAGCGCCAACGCCGTGAAGCCGGCGCGGCGCGTGCCCGCCGGATCGCGCCGCCCCACCGCCTGCCCGACGCGGACGGTCGCCGCCGTCGCAATGCCGAACGGCACCATGTAGAGGATCGCCGCCACCTGCAGCGCGATCTGGTGCGCCGCCACCGCCGCCGTGCCGATGCGGCCCATCAGCAGCGCGGCGGCCGCAAACAACCCGTACTCCAGCAGCAGCGTGCCCGAGATCGGCAGCCCGATCGCCACCAACTTGGCCAGCAGCAGCCAGTCGGGCCGCCAGAAGCGGCCGAGCACGCGGTACTTTTTGAATGGAGGGCGGGTGGTGACGATCACGAGCGTGGCGACGCACATGCCGGCGTTGACGATGGCGGTGGCAAGGCCTGCGCCCATCAGGTCGAGCGCCGGCAGCCCGAAGGCGCCGAAAATCAGGCCGTACGCCAGGACCGCATTGATGGGGATGGCCGCGAGCGTGATCCACAGCGCCGGCTCGGGCCGGTTCACGGCGCCCATGAAGCTGCGCAGGGCGATGAAGGTCCAGCCGGGGATGATGGCCCAGGCCATGCCCATGAGGTAGCGACCGGCGAGCGCGGCCGTCTCCGGCGCCTGGCCCAGCGCCAGCAGGATCGCCTCGCCCTGGAACTGCAGGAGCGTCATCGGCATGCCGAGCAGGACGACCGACCACAGGCCCACACGCAGCGCCCGGCGCACCATGCGCGGATCGCGCGCCCCGTATGCCTGTGCCGCCAGCGGCGCCACCGCCGAGACCAGCCCCATGCCGACGGTGAAGGCGGCAAACAGCACGGTGTGCGCCAGCGCTGCTGCCGCCAGCGCGGCGTCACCCAGCCGGCCGATCAGCACGAGATCGGTCGTCATCATCGCGATCTGGCCGAGCTGGGTCAGCGCCATGGGCGCGGCCAGCCGCACGGTGTCGGCGAGCTCGGCGCGCCAAAGGCCGACCCGTCCCGGGCCCTCGGCTCGGGCGGCAATAGTCTCAGCTGCGGTCATGGCCGCAACATAGGGACGATTGCTCAAAAGGAAAGCAGATGCCGACTGTTGCGCGGCGAACCTTGCCAGGGCGGGCGCCTTCGTGCGACGTGACCGATCGGCCAGCGGCGGATTCGCGTCCGAAGCCCCTGGCGTCCGTATCCCCGCGTGTGTGGCGTTCAGCACAGTTTCAGCTTCGCCAGCAACGGGTTAGAAGACATGGCAGCTTTCCGTCTGGGCGCGCTGCGCGACCTGTTCGGGAGATCCGACGACACCAAGCGGGGCAAGCCCGAGGAGCCTCGGCCCAAGCTGGAGGTCTTGCAGGAGGCGGCGCGTGCCGCCCGCGGGGATCCACCGGCCCCAGAGCCTGTGCCGGCCCCCGTGGAAGCCGCCGACCCTCAGGGTCCCGAACAGGAAGTGCAGCCGGACGCAGCGGACGAGGTCGAGCCAGAGACTGTTGAGGACATAGAGACTGTCGAGGACATGAAGCAGGCGGTGAAGGAAAAGTCGCGTGGTGCCCGCAAGCCGGCCGAGGGCGGGGAGAGCTATACGGCTGCCGACATCGAGGTGCTCGAAGGCCTCGAGCCGGTGCGCCGCCGCCCCGGCATGTACGTGGGCGGCACCGACGAGAAGGCGCTCCACCACCTGTTCGCCGAGGTGATCGACAACGCCATGGACGAGGCGGTGGCCGGCCACGCCACCTGGATCGAGGTGGAGGTGGAGGCCGACGGGTTCCTCTCCGTGACCGACAACGGCCGCGGCATCCCCGTCGACCCGCACCCCAAGTTCAAGTCGAAGTCGGCCCTCGAAGTGATCATGACGACGCTGCATTCGGGCGGCAAGTTCGACAGCAAGGTCTACAACACCTCCGGCGGCCTGCACGGCGTCGGCGTATCCGTCGTCAACGCGCTCTCCGAGAAGCTCGAGGTGGAGGTCGCCCGCGGCCAGCAGCTCTACGCCATGACCTTCAGCCGCGGCGAGCCGCAGGGCAAGCTGCAGAAGCTGGGCGCCATCAAGAACCGGCGCGGCACTAAGATCCGCTTCAAGCCCGACGAGAAGATCTTCGGCAAGGGCGCCACCTTCAAGCCCGCGCGCCTCTTCCGCATGGCGCGCTCCAAGGCCTACCTGTTCGGCGGCGTCGAGATCCGCTGGTCGTGCGCCAAGTCGCTCATCACCGACGACACTCCGGAGAAGGCGAGCTTCCATTTCCCCGGCGGCCTCAAAGAGTACCTGGAAGCCACCATCAACGGCCAGACGCGCGTCACCAAGGACATCTTCGCCGGCCGCATCGACAAGGAGGGCGGGCACGGCTCGGTCGAGTGGGCGGTGTGCTGGGTGGCCGACGAGGACGGCTTCCTCAACTCCTACTGCAACACCATCCCGACGGCGGAGGGCGGCACGCACGAGAACGGCTTCCGCTCCGCGCTCGGCAAGGCGCTGCGCGACTTCGGCGAGCGCGTCGGCAATCGCCGGGCGGCGCAGGTCACCGCCGACGACGTGCTCGGCACGGCCGCTGCCATGCTCTCCGTGTTCATCCGCGAGCCCGAGTTCCAGGGCCAGACCAAGGATCGGCTCGCCACCCAGGAGGCGACCCGCATCGTCGAGGGCACGGTGCGCGACGCCTTCGACCACTGGCTCGTCGACTCGCCCCAGCAGGCGACGCGGCTGCTCGAATGGGCCGTCGACCAGGCCGAGGAGCGGCTCAAGAGAAAGCGCGAGAAGGAGATCGGCCGCCAGTCCGCGACGCGCAAGCTCAGACTCCCCGGCAAGCTCGCCGACTGCAGCCTCGGCACCAAGCAGGGCACGGAGATCTTCATCGTCGAGGGCGACTCGGCCGGCGGCTCCGCCAAGCAGGCCCGCGACCGCGAGCGCCAGGCGATCCTGCCGCTGCGCGGCAAGATCCTCAACGTCGCCAACGCCTCCTCACAGAAGCTGTCGCAGAACCAGCTGCTCTCCGACCTGGTGCAGGCGCTGGGCGTCGGCACGGGCAGCAAGTACCGCGACGAGGACCTGCGCTACGAGCGCGTCATCGTCATGACGGACGCCGACGTCGACGGCGCCCACATCGCCTCGCTGCTCATCACCTTCTTTTACCAGGAGATGCCGGAGCTGATCGAGCAGCAGCACCTGTTCCTGGCCGTGCCGCCGCTCTACAAGCTCACCCACGGGGCAAAGTCCGTCTACGCCCGCAACGACAAGCACAAGGACGAGCTCATCAAGCGCGAGTTTCCGGCCAACGCCAAGGTCGAGATCAGCCGCTTCAAGGGCCTGGGAGAGATGAACGCCTCCCAGCTCAAGGAGACGACCATGGACATGAGCAAGCGCACGCTGCTGCGCGTCGAGATCTTCGACAAGCGCGAGATCGTCACCGAGGCCGTCAACGCGCTGATGGGCTCCAAGCCCGAGGCCCGCTTCCGCTTCATCCAGGAGCACGCCGCCTTCGCCAAGGACCTTGACATCTAGGCGCTGCCGCGACTCGCAAAGCAGCTGCCCGGCGCGGGCGCAGTTCCCTTCGTAACCGCGACCATGAGCGCGCCACGAAGCGCTCCGTTATCACACAAAATCACGACGCCTTGAGCGCGTGGCCGCATACACCGATCGGTTGAGGTGGCGCCGCTCGCGCTTCACCATGTCCGCTGCTGAACGATCTTCAGGATCAACTCAGCAGTGTAGGAAGTCGACATGGACCGGACATCAGATCTGCGCGGTGAGCAGGATGCCGTGCATTCCACCTCTGGCATGACGCGTCGCGCCGCCTTGAAGGCCGCGGTGCTCGGCGGCCTCAGCATGCAGGTGCCGACCGCCGCCCAGGCCCTCATCGCGCAACCCACGCTCAGGCTTAGCAATGGGCTCAGGATACATCTCTCCCACAACCGGTCGGGCTACGTCAGCGCCGCCCTCGTGCTGCGCGCCAAGGAGATCGCCGAGCCGCGCGGCCTCGCGCACATCATGGAGCACACCTCCTTCACCGGCGCGGCCGGCGCGCTCACCGCCCGGGAGGTGAAGGCGCTGCACAGCGATTGCATCCAGGAAAGCAATGCCACCACCGGCCGGGGCATGATCGAGTGGAACGCGACCTTCCTCCCCAAGTACACCTCCGAGGTGCTGGACCTGCTCGCCATCACGAGCCTCGACCAGAGGTTCGACGTCGCGACGGTCGCGAGCGAGGCCCGCGTCGTGCTGCAGGAGCTCTACCTCGACAAGTACGATGCCAAGGGCCGGGCCAAGAAGCAGTTCGAGGCGGCGCTCTATGGCCCCTCGCACCCTTACGCCCACGACACCACCGAGACGGAGATTGCCGCCGCGCGCACGCCGCCGCCGCGGCTCGCCGCCGAGCTCACCCAGTACGCCCAACGCCTGAAGTTGCCCGCCAACATGGACCTGTTCCTGGTGGGCGAGTTCGACCCCGGCAGCATCGGCGAGATGGTGCGCAAGAGCTTCGGTGGATTTGCCTTCGCGGAGGGAGCGAGGCTCGACATGCCCCAGGTGGGCGTGACCCGCTCCCATGTCGCGCTCAACGGCGTGTCGAAGGAGTTGCAGCGCCCCATGTCGGATATGCGCATCGCCTGGAATACGGGCGTTGGCGTCACGGACCGGCATGCACGCACATTGATGGCGCTCGGCGAGTATCTCAACAAGGTGCTGTTCTCCGAGCTCAGGGAGAAGTCCGGCGACAGCTACACGCCGGAGGCAACCTTCGACACCGACAGCTGCTCAGGCGTTTTCGAGATCAGGATCGCCAGCAGCAACAATCCCGAGGGTGTCGAGCGCAGGATCTTCGGCGCCTTGGGCACGCTGAGAGATGCGCTCGATCCCACGGAGCTGCGGCGCTTCAGCGATCGTCTCGAGCTCAAACGTCGCCAGGGCGCGCAGAGCAACGCCGAGCTCCTGGAGTGCATGGTGGAGCGCACGGTGCACGGCGCCTCGAGCCACGATTTCGAGGTCAGAGGCATCACCGTGGACGATATCCGCGCTGCCGCGCGCAACTACCTGCCGACGCACAAGGGGGCTTACGTCCGCCTGACGCTGCTTGGCCAATAGGTTTCGTGCACCCGCAATAACCCCGCGGCCTAACGCTTGCCTGATCGGCGCCTGGGCCCGGCACGAGCGGCACCGACCGCCTCGAGGTCGATCTCGGGTGCGCGGCGATCGATCGGACGGGAGGGCTCTTCCGTCGACGTCGCGCCGCCGATGGCGACGGGGTCGCTCGCGGGAAAGGTGTCTTCCAGGGCGCGGTCGAGATCACGATCGAGGGTGCGCGCAACGCTCTCGGCCACCGCGCTGCGGGCGTGCTTTCCATTGGCCATGCACTGGAGATCGGGGCGCTCGCCCTCGGGCTCAACGGTGCAACACGCAATCGTGTTCGGCAGCATCACCTATGGGTTAAGCACGGATAAAGGCGCCGGCACCGCGGGCGCCTGACCACGCCGGCTTCGCATGCCGGGACGACGATCATCCAAGCCACGCGCGCAACGCGCGGTTGACGGCCTCGGGCTGTTCCATCGTCGAGAGATGCCCGCAGCCCGGCACGATCTCGAGCCGCGCCCCGGGAATCCCGCTCGCGATCTCCCGCGACATCTCCACCGGCGTCAGCGCATCCTCGCGGCCGACAACGACCAGGGTCGGCACGCGGATGCCCCCGAGGATCGGGCGATTGTCAGGGCGGCCCATGATGGCAGCCTGCTGACGCTTGAATGCCTCAGTGCCCGTGTCCTCGCCCATCTTCAAGACCGCCTCGACCAGCGCCTTGTCGGCGAGCCTGTCCTTGTGGATCAGCACGCCGAGCAGCTGCTCCTGCGCCTTGCGCGCGCCTTCGCGCTCGGCAAGCGCGATCAACGCCCGGCGCTGCGTGCTGCGCTCCGGCGTCTCGGGCCGCACGTTGGTGTCGAGCAGTGCCAGCCGCGTCACGCGTTCCGGCGCCTGCCGCATCATCTCCACGGCAATGAAGCCGCCCATCGACAGTCCCGCGAGAGCGAACCGCTCGGGCGCCTTGGCCAGGATCGAGCTCGCAATCTCGCCCATGGTGTCGTGGCGGGTGTGATCACCCACGGTCATGTCCGCGGCGTCCGCAAGTGCGGCCAGCTGGGGCTCCCACAAGGCCCCGGTGCACAGCAGGCCCGGCACCAGCACGAGGCTCTGTCGCATCGGCAATCTCCTCCAGATTCTTCTTATCCAACTATCTAGCATGTCCGGCCAACACGCCCGGCACGTTACGGACCTGTCGCCCAACAGTCACGACGCCGTCCTAATAACTCCCTGCGACAACATATTTTTCATGCTGCGCACGGTCCCCTCCTTGCTTTCCCGGGCGAACAGTGCCATCTACCGGCTAACGGGCGCAGGGGATCGCTTTCATAGATCATTTCCCCGAGCTTCTGGCTTTCCCGTTAGGCCCTTTGCGGCTAATCCCCCTGCGCTCTCCGTTGTACGAAATCGCGCCCGTCATGCGTCGCGCGATGTCGGATCAAATGTGAAGACGCACGGAGAAATTTCCTTTTGCAAACCGCAACGTTCGCCGAGCTCGGGCTCAGCGCGAAAGTCCAGGCTGCCGTCCAGGCCGCCGGCTATACCGAACCCACCCCCATCCAAGTGCAGGCCATTCCGGTCGCGGTGACCGGTCGTGACGTGCTCGGCATTGCGCAAACCGGCACCGGCAAGACCGCCGGCTACGTGCTGCCGATGCTGGCGCGACTCGAGACCGGGCGTGCGCGAGCACGCATGCCGCGCTCGCTGATCCTGGCTCCGACGCGCGAGCTTGCCGCCCAGGTGGAGCAGAGCTTCGAGAAGTACGGGATCAACCACAAGCTCACCGTCGCACTGCTGATCGGGGGCGTCTCTCCCGACGAGCAGCTGCGCAAGCTCGACCGCGGCGTCGACGTGCTGATCGCCACGCCGGGGCGCCTGCTCGATCACTTCGGGCGCGGCAAGATCCTGCTGACCGGCGTCGAGATCCTCGTTATCGACGAAGCCGACCGCATGCTCGACATGGGCTTCATTCCCGACATCGAGAAAATCTGCAAGCTGCTGCCGCCGCGCCGGCAGACGCTGTTCTTCTCGGCCACCATGCCGTCCGAGATCAAGCGTCTGGTCGATACCTTCCTCAAGGATCCCGTACGCATCGAGGTCACGCGGCCGGCAACGGCAGCCGCCACCATCACCCAGCTCTTCCGATTCTGCCCGACGACCGAGGACTGGCAGAAGCGCGAGATGCTGCGCGAGCTGATCCGCTCCGAGCAGGTCAAGAACGCCATCATCTTCTGCAACCGCAAGCGCGACGTGGCGATCCTGCTCAAGTCGCTCCTGAAACATGGCTTCAACGCGGGCGCGCTGCACGGCGACATGGACCAGATGAGCCGCATGGCCACGCTGGACGCCTTCCGCGAAGGCCGCATTACGCTCTTGGCGGCAAGCGATGTCGCCGCGCGCGGGCTCGACATCCCCGACGTCAGCCACATCTTCAACTTCGACGTGCCCTGGCAGTCCGACGACTACGTGCACCGCATCGGCCGCACCGGTCGCGCCGGCAAGGAAGGGCGCTCGCTGACGCTGGTGACGCCCGACGACGCCAAGCAGCTCAAGGACATCGAGCGCATGCTGGGCGCGGCCGTGGCCTGGATAGGCGATCCCCCGAGCGCCGAAGACCTCGCGGGCGGCCGCAAAGGCCGCGGACGTGGCGGACGCGGGGGAAGGCCGGCGGCCGGCGGCCACGAGGCGCGCGGCGGTCGGGGCCGTGGGGCTCCGCATCGCTCCGAGCGCAACGGCGCGCACGCTCCTGCGGCACCCAACGGCCACAACGGTCATCATGAGCCGCAGCCCATGCACGCCACTCCGGAGACCCATGAGCCCGCGCGCGAGCGCCCGCGCCGGGAGCGTGGCGGCGGTCGGCCGCACAGGCACGAAGAGCCGGCACATGCCTTGGCCGCGGATACGGCTCCGGCGGGGGATCGTCCCCGTCAGGGTCGCGGCGAGCACCGCCGACCGCAACGGGGCGACAAAGCCGCACGACCGGAACGCCCCGAGGGCAAGCCGGCGGCTCAGCCCCGTCAGGCAAGATCGCAGCGCCAGCCGTGGGAGCCGCGTCCGCCACGGCCGGAGCGCGACCGCGATGATCGCACGCCCTCTCCCGTCGGCCTCGGCGATCACGTGCCGGCATTCCTGAAGAAGACGACGCGCCCGGCGCAATAGCCCGCGCAGCTGTCATCCCGGAATTTGGCGACAGCCCTCGGGCTTGTCCCGAGGGTCAGCCAAATATCCGGGACCCAGCCCCACACGCCACTCGAGCGTGTTCGTGCTAGGCTGGGCGGATGACTGACGTTCCCTCCGATCGCGCACCGCCGGCGCACATCCTCGCCGATCTCTGGTCCATGGCCGGCGGGGACTTGTCCGCGCTCGAAGCCGTCGTGCTCACAGGCCAGGAGCCGGCGCTGCCGTCCTCGTTCCGCGTCGGTGCACTCGCGCAGGCCGCGATCGCCGCCGCCGGGCTGGCCGCGGCGCAGCTCCACAAGCAGCGCGGCGGCGGCGACCAGACAGTGGCGGTCGACATGCGCCACGCCGCCATCGAGTTCCGCAGCGAGCGCTATCTGCGCATCGCCGGCAAGCCGCCCGGCCCGGTGTGGGACAAGATCGCCGGCGTCTACACCACGGGCGATAACCGTTACGTCCGCCTCCACACCAACTTTCCGCACCACCGCGATGGCATGCTGAAGCTGCTCGGCTGCAAGTACGAGCGCGAGGCCGTGCAGGCAGCACTCTCCAAGTGGGAGGCGGAAGAATTCGAGACCGCGGCAGCCGAAGCGGGCCTCGTCGCCGCCATGATGCGCTCGCCCCAGGAGTGGGCCTCCCATCCCCAGGGCCAGGCCGTCGCAGGCCTCCCACTCATCGACATCCGCCGCATCGGCGAGTCACCCGCACGGGCGCTGCCGCGCGCGGGCGAGCGCCCGCTCGAAGGCATCCGCGTGCTCGACCTCACGCGCGTGATCGCGGGCCCGGTCTGCGGGCGCACGCTGGCCGCACACGGCGCCGACGTCATGCGTGTCACGGCTCAGCACCTGCCGGGCCTGGCCGAACTCGACATCGACACCGGCCGCGGCAAGCTCGCCGCCTTCCTCGACCTGCGCGCGGACGAGGAGCGCGAGCGCCTCGCCGCGCTGCTGCGCGAGGCGCACGTGTTCGTGCAGGGCTATCGCCCCGGCGCCATTGCCGGTCACGGCTTCTCGCCCGAAGCCTGCGCCGAGATGCGGCCCGGCATCGTCGCCGTTTCGCTGTCCGCCTACGGGCAGGCGGGCCCGTGGGCAAAGCGGCGCGGCTTCGACTCGCTGGTGCAGACGGCAAGCGGCATCAACTACGCCGAAGCCGATGCGGCCGGCGTCCTGCCGAAACCCAAGGAGCTTCCCGCCCAGGCGCTCGACCACGCCGCGGGCTACCTGATGGCGTTCGGTGCGATGATGGCGCTCGCCCGCAAGGCGCGCGAGGGCGGCTCCTGGCACGTTCAGGTCTCGCTGGCGCGCACCGGGCACTGGCTCAAGGACCTCGGCCGTCTCGACGGCGGCCTCGCCTGCCCCGATCCCGCCTTCGCCGACGTCGGCGACCTGCTCGACCAGATGGACTCATCCCAGGGCCGCATCACCTACGTGCGCCACGCCGCCCGCCTGTCTGAGACGCCGGCGCACTGGTCCCGCCCGCCAGTGCCCCTCGGCACGCACGCGCCCGTCTGGCCCGTGTGATCCCGTCTCCGCACTCTTCAGTGGGGAGAGGGTTAGGGTGAGGGGCGGCTGCTTGCGCCGGCGTCTGTTGCCGCCCCTCACCCCGACCCTCTCCCCGCCTTGCGGGGAGAGGGGGATCGCCGCCGCGGCTTCTTCTTTTTGGCCTCGGCGCGCTGCCCGGCGGCGAGGGCGGCCCGCGCCCACTCGACCATCTCGTCGGGATCGTCGAGCAGGCGCTCGGGCACGCGCCAGTAGGCCTTGATTTCCATGGCCCGGCCCCTGGCCTGGTAGGAGAACGGCTTCAGACCCTCCGCCTCGTAGGCGGCGCGGTTGCCGTCGTCGACCTTGAAGTAGAGCGTGTCGCGCAGGAGCAGCGCGAAGATGACGCCGTCGCAGTAGATGCCGGCGCCGCTGAACATGCGCCGGCTGGTGACGTGGCCGAGCCCCCTGAGCTGGTCCTTCAGGAACTCGATGAAGTCCGCGCTCGACGCCATGGTTTCACGCCTGCCTGCGCGCCGGCACCAACCCGAGCCGCTCGAGGATGGCGGCGACGACACGGCGCGGCGGCATCGCCACATCAACAACCACCGGGCGCTCGTCCTCTCCCGGCTCCTCCAGCACAGCGAGCTGGCTGTCGAGCAGCGACGCCGGCATGAAATGCCCCTTGCGCCCGGCGAGCCTCGTCTCGATCAGCTTGCGGTCGCCCGTGAGATAGACGAGGCGAACATCGGAACGCGATCCGATGATGCGCTCGCGATAGGCGCGCTTGAGGGCGGAGCAGGAGACGATGCCGGGCGCCCCTTGCGCGCGTCGCTCGTCGATCCACACCGCAATGGCCGCAAGCCACGGCGCACGGTCGGCATCGTCGAGCGCCACGCCACGGCTCATCTTCTCGACATTCGCTGGCGGATGAAAGCTGTCGGCATCGCGGAACGGCCAGCCGAGCGCCTTCGACAGCCCCTCTCCCGCCGTGCTCTTGCCGCAGCCGGCGACGCCCATCAGCACGATGACGGTCGGCGCTCCGGTCATGACGATGTCCCGGACGCCGAGCCGCCGGCTTTCGGCTCGACGTGCCCGCCGAAGCCCTTGCGCATGGCGGAGAGAACCTTCTCGGCAAACGTGTGGTCCTGGCGCGAGCGGAAGCGGGCATAGAGCGCGGCGGTCAGAACCTCGGCGGGCACGGCCTCCTCGACGGCGGCCTGCACGGTCCAGCGGCCTTCGCCGGAGTCCTCCACATGGCCGGAGTAGCCCGCCAGGCCCTCGTCCTCCGCAAGCGCCGCTGCCGTCAGGTCGAGCAGCCAGGACGTGATGACGCTGCCGCGCCGCCACACCTCCGCGACGTCGGCCAAGTCGATGTCGAGCCGCAGATCCGCCGGCAGTCGCGGCGAGTCCGCGTTCCTCAGGATGTCGAACCCCTCGGCGATCGCCTGCATCATGCCGTACTCGATGCCGTTGTGGATCATCTTGACGAAGTGCCCGGCTCCGCTGGGGCCGGCGTGCAGGTAGCCCTGCTCGGCGCGGCGGTCGCGACCCGCGCGGCCGGGCGTGGCGGGAATGTCCCCCTTTCCGGGCGAGAGCGCGGAGAAGATTGGATCGAGCCGCTCCACAGCCGCCTTGTCGCCGCCGATCATCAGGCAGTAACCGCGCTCGAGTCCCCACACGCCGCCGGATGTGCCGACGTCGAGGTAGCGGATGCCCTTCGGCGCCAGCTCGCGCGCGCGGCGCACGTCGTCCTTCCAGAAGGTGTTGCCCCCGTCGATCAGCGTATCGCCGGGCTCCAACAGGGCGGCAAGCTCGGCGATCGCGACCTCCGTGGGAGCACCCGCCGGCAGCATGACCCATACCGCGCGCGGCGCCTCCAGCGCCTGCACCACCTCGCCCAGGCTCGCGCATGCCGTCGCACCCTCGCCCGCGAGCTTGCGCCCCGGCTCGGGATCGCGGTCATAGACCGTACACGTGTGGCCATGCCGCATGAGCCGGCGGGCGATATTGGCGCCCATGCGCCCGAGGCCGACGATGCCGATCTGCATGGGTCCTTCCCCGCGGTGACGTAGGGCGCAATAGGCGTCAGCCGTATTGCGCCGATCTGCTGTGAGCCGGCGCAATACGCCCGGATCAAGTCCGGGCTATTGCGCCCTACGCCGCAACGTAGCGTATGATCTGCCTCCCACACCATCCAAGACCGCCCCATGTCGCCAGCCGACCTCGCCTACACCTCCGCCGCCGATCTCGCGCGCATGATCCGCGCCAGGGAAGTCTCCGCCGTCGAGGTGATGCGCGCCACGCTGGCCCGCGCCGAGAAGGTGCAGGCCGCCACCAACTGCTTCATCACGATATGCGCGGATCAGGCGCTCGCCGATGCCGCAGCCGCCGACGCGACTCTCGCCCGAGGCGACACGATCGGTCCCCTGCACGGGGTGCCGCTGCACGTGAAGGACCTCGTCAACACCAAGGGCGTGCGCACGACGTTCGGCTCCTTCATCCACGAGCGCAACATCCCCCTGGCCGACAGCGTCTCGGTAGCGCGGCTGAAAGCCTCCGGCGCAATCCTGTTCGCCAAGACGACGACGCCCGAGTTCGGTCACATGGTCTGGACCGAGGCTCCGCTGTTCGGGCGCACGCGCAACGCATGGGATGCCACGAGGACATCGGGCGGCTCATCGGGCGGTGCGGCCGTTGCCTGTGCCGCCGGCGCCGGACCGTTGGCAATCGCCACCTGCGCAGGCGGATCGACACGCATTCCCGCCGCCTGCAACGGGGTCGTCGGGTTCAAGCAGTCGCTCGGCCTCATCCCGCACGACATGGCGCCCGAGGCCTTCGGCAACCTGTCCTACATCACGCCGACAACCCGTACCGTCATGGACACGGCACTCATGCTCGAGGCCATGGCGGGTTGGCATCCGTCCGACCCCCACTCTTTCGGGATGCCGACGACGGGGTTCGTCGAAGCGGCACGGGCGAGCGGCGATCTCAAGGGCGTGCGCGTCGCCTGGCGTCCCCTGCTCGGCAACGCAGTAATCGACAGCGAGGTGCTGGAGCAGTGCGAGGCCGCGGCCATGGCGCTTGGCAAGCTCGGTGCTGCGGTCGAGCCAATGGACGACGACATGGAGCCGACCGCGCCCTTCTGGCTCGTCCTTTCGACCGCGCTGTGGAACGCCCGCTTTGGCGACCTTCTGCCGGAGTGGCGCGAGCGCATGAGCCCGACACTGGTCAGGCAGATGGACGCGGGACGGGGCCACACCGCCGAAATGTTGGCCAAGGCCTACGTCCAGCGCACGCGCATCTACCGACAGATCCAATCCTGGTTCGACCGCTTCGACGTCATCGTCATGCCGACGCTGACACGCACGGCCTTGCCGATCGAGGAGCGCCTGTTCGAGCCGATCGAGATCGACGGGAAGAAGGTCGATACCCCGCGCATGGCCTGGTTCCCCTATACGCACCCCTTCAACATCAGTGGCAATCCGGCCGTGACGCTCCCCTGCGGCTTTCACAGCGACGGCCTGCCGGTCGCGATCCAGCTCGTGGGCCGCCGGGGCGAGGATGCGGCGCTGCTGCGGGTGGCGGCCCTCTACGAGGCGGCGCGGCCCTGGGGCGCGCGCCGGCCGCAGATCGAGGGCGTCGCGTGAGGGCGCGCCCGTCGTGCCGGCTCAGGTGAAATTTACCTTGCCTACTGCTGCTTGCTCCCAAGCGTGCCGGCTGCGCGATTAACGCTCACCCGAGACCGCTCACTTGATACCTGGCGGCATGGCACGGCCCGCGCATACAAACGCAGTTGATCAGGTCGGGCGCCGGGTGACGCACGGTCGGCAGGAAAGCCCTGCAATAGCTCCGCCGCCCAAAAGCCCCGCCCGGACGCGCATGGCATCGAAGGCTGCATGATGGTCAATCTGCGTCGCGCGATCGTCTGGGCATCGGCCGGGCAGTACCTCGTCATCGCCATCAATTTCGCGTGCCTGCTCGTCCTGGCGCGACTGCTCACGCCCGCCGAGTACGGCGTTTCCCTGCTCGGCGGGGCGATCCTGGCGATCGCCGAGGCGGTCCGCGAGCTTGCGGGCGGCGCCTACCTCGTCCGCGAGCGCGAGCTCACCCTAGAGAAGGTTCGCTCCACGACAACGCTGAGCGCTCTGGTCACGGTCGTAGTGGCCGCCATCCTCACCCTGGCGGCCGGGCCGCTGGCCCACTTCTTCGGTCTGCCGGCTCTCACCGACTACCTCGCCATCGCAGTTCTGGGCTACCTGCTCGGGCCCTTCATCCATCCGCAAATGGCGCTCTTCAGCCGCGCGATGGCGTTCAACCGCCTGGCTGCAATCAATCTCCTGCTGGCGCTGGTTGCCGCCGGCGTATCGATCCTGCTGGCTTTCCTGGGTTTCAGCGCGCTGAGCTTCGCCTGGGCGGGCGTCGCCTCCGCTCTGGCTGGCGCAATCCTGTGCCTGGTCGTTGGACGCGACCTCTCGATCTACCGCCCTTCCCTCAGCCACTGGCGCGGTGTCGTGAGCTTCGGCGCCTACAGCAGTGCGACCGCGGTCCTCGGCAGGATCAGCGAGGCCCTGCCCGTCTTCATCTTCGGCAGGTTCCTCAGCGCCGAGGCGGTGGCGATCGGCCAGCGCACGGCCGTTCTGAGTCTGTTTCCCGAGCGCGTGGTCCTCGCCGCCGTCGGCCCGGTGGCGCTGCCGGAGTTCTCGCGGCGGGCACGCGAGGGCAAGGACCTGACGGCGGCCTATCTCGCGGCGCTATCGCACGTCAGCGTCGTGCAATGGCCGGCAATGATCCTGCTGGCGGCCCTGGCCGAGCCGATCGTGCTGCTGGTGCTGGGGGGCCAATGGCTGGATGTCGTGCCGCTGCTGCGCATCCTGAGCCCTGCGCTCATGCTCACGGTGCCGATCGGGCTTCAGTACGCGATCCTGGTCGCGGCCGGGGCCGTGCACCGCCTGCCGCGGCTGCTCGTTCTGCAGATGCTCGTCATGGCTGCGGCGCTCTTGATCAGCGCGCCCTATGGCCTGCATGCGGCGGCGTGGAGCATGTACCTCGCCATGCCGATCGGCGCCGGGCTGTCGCTGATGGCCGTTCGCAGCGCCATCAAGTTTGGCTGGCGCGATCTGTGGGCAGACGCTGCCCGAAGCGCGTTCGTGGCCTTGACCACGGCCATCGGGCCGATCGCGCTCTCCGCCACCTCCTCCCCGATGTCGCTGACCTACGCCGCCCTGGCGGTGGCGCTCGGTGCCGCGGGATGGGTGCTCGGCCTCTACGCCAGCGGCCATCCCGTCTGGGGTGAGGTCTGCCGCGCGGGCGCCGCGGTCCTGCGCTTTCCGGCCCGCCGGCACCTGCGCGCCGGCCGATAGCCGCTCCGCGAGCCCTACGGCTACATCCCGTATCCGACTTGCTTCCGGATCGGCATGTCCTGCTGCTCGGACTGCGCGGACGCATGTCGGAACGGCGCGGCGGCGAGCCAATCCATGATCATGGCATTCAGCCGTGCGCGATCCTCCGGGGGTGCGAACGTGTGGTCGGCGTCGGCGAAATACTCGAGCCGAAGCTTGTCTTCGAACGGCACGGTCGGGAACGCATCGAGCAGCTGCTCGCGGTAGGTCTGGCGCCCGGCCAGGTCACCCCCCGTCAGCGGCACCCGGCCGAGGGCGACGGCCATGGAGGGGATCATGTAGTCGGGGAGCCGGGTGCGCAGGAAGCGGCGCACCTCGCTGATCGTGAGCTCCTCGTCTCCACCGTAGACGACGTAGGCAACGAGTCTCAGGTCCCCCGACCCGATCTCGCGAGCAACGACGACCGCCTGCCGGACGGCCGGATGCTCGTTGAGCACGGCTTCGATCTCGCCCGTCTCGACGCGGAAGCCGCGGATCTTCACCTGGTGGTCCATGCGGCCCAGGTGATGGAGTTGCCCGTCTGGCCCCCAGCGCCCGAGGTCCCCCGTGCGGTAGATGCGTGCGCCCGGCTGCTGGCTGAACGGGTCGGCCACGAAGCGCTCGGCCGTCAGGCCGGGCTGGCCGTGATAGCCGATGGCGACGCCGGCGCCGCCGATGCAGATCTCGCCGGCGACCCCGACCGGAGCCGGAGACAGGCCGTTGAGGATGTAGACCTGCGTGTTGTCGATGGGACGCCCGATGCTGACAGGCGCGTCGCCGCGCACCACCCGGCCCACCGTCGACCAGATCGTGGTCTCGGTCGGCCCGTAGAGGTTCCAAACCTCCCCGACCCGCTCGAGCAGCGGATCGGCCAGCTCCCGCGGCAACGCCTCGCCGCCGCACAGTGCGCGCAGATTGGGCCTGCCCGGCCATCCCGCATCGAGCAGCATGCGCCAGGTCGCGGGCGTCGCCTGCATGATGGTGACGCCCGTCGCGACGAGCAGTTCCGACAGCGCCTTGCCGTCGCTCGCGGTCGCTGCCGGGACGAGCTCGATGCGCGCACCGGCGAGGAGCGGGAGATAGAGCTCGAGCCCGGCGATATCGAACGAGATGGTGGTGACGGCCGCCAGCACATCGCTCTCGCCGAGGCCTGGTTCGCGCTGCATCGAGCGCAGGAAATTCGCCAATGCCCCGTGCGAGACGGCCACGCCCTTGGGCCTTCCGGTCGAGCCCGAGGTGTAGATGATGTAGGCGGGGTCCGAGAGCTCAGCGGTGTCAACGGGGTTGGGTGTGTCCATGGGCACGGCCGCGTCGGCAAACACCTCCGCGTCGAGCGTGGTCACACCGGGCGGAAGCTCGAGGTCCCTCCCTGCATTGCCCCCCAGGATCAGAACGCTGAGGCCGCTGTCGGACACCATGTGCTCGAGCCGCTGGGCCGGGAGCCCCGGATCGAGCGGAACGTAGGCCCCGCCTGACTTCTGCACCGCGAGCAACCCGACCAGCATGGCCGGCGACCGGTCGACGCAGATTCCGACCCGCACGCCGCGTCCCACGCCGGTCCGGGCAAGCTCCCGTGCCAGGACATTCGCGCGGGCGTTGAGCTCGCCATAGCTCGAGGCGGCACCCTCGAACGTCACCGCTGGAGCATCCGGCCGCTCCGCCGCGCGGGCCTCGAACATCGCAATGAATGGCCGTGCGGGCATCTCGACGCTGGTCGCGTTCCACATCCGCAACACCAGGTCCCGTTCCTCGTCGGGCAGCAGGTCGAGCTCGGACAGCCGCGAGTCCGGCGCGGCCGCCGCGCGCGCCAGCAGATGCAGATAGCGCTCGACTAGCCGCTCGATCGTGGTCTTCTCGAACAGGTCGCTGTTGTACTCGACCGTCACGGTCTGCGTGATCTGGCGGTCCACCGACACGCTCAGCTCGAACTGCGCACCGCCGCGGTCGAGGATGAGCGGCTCCCACGTCACGCCGTCGATCTCGATGCCGTGCATCGGTGCGTTCAGCATGTTGAAGAGGACCTGCGTCAGCGGCGCCCGGCTGGTGTCGCGCGATTGCACGAGCTCCTGCACGAGCTTGTCGAACGGCACATCCTGGTGCGCGAAGGCGTCGAGCGCTGTTGCCCGCACGCGGCGCAGCAGCTCGCCGAAGGTCGGGTTACCCGCAAGATCGAGGCGCAGGGCCAGGATATTCACGAACGTGCCGACCACCTGCTCGACCGCGTCGTGCGTGCGGTTGGCGACGGGAACACCTACGGAAATGTCATCCTGGCCGGAGAGGCGATGGAGCAGGGCCACGAAGCCCGTGAACATCGTCATGAACAGCGTGGCCGACTCGCGGCGCCCGAGCTGCTCGAGGTCCGCGAACAGCGACGCGGGGACATCCGACTGCACATGACCGCCGTTGAGGGTCTGGATGCGCGGGCGCGGGCGATCCGACGGCAGGTTCAGCGGCGGCACATGCTCGAGCTTCCGACGCCAGTATTGCACCTGGTCGGCGATCTCATCGCTATCGAGCCAGGCCCGCTGCCACGTAGCGTAGTCGCGATATCGAACCGTCGGCGCCGGCAGCTCCGCAGGCCGCCCAGCACGGATCGCGTTGTAGAGGGCGGCGAGCTCGCGCCCGAGCACACCGGCCGACCACTGGTCGCCCGCGATGTGATGCATGGTCATCTGCAGCACATGCGCGTTGGGGCCTATGCGCATGAGATTGCTGGTGAACACCGGTCCGCGCGCCAGGTCGATCGGCGTGCCGGCCACGGCATTGGCCAAGCGAAGCGCCTCGGCTGCCGGATCGGCACCGGCTCTGCTCAGGTCGATGCATTGCAGGGCTTTCCGCGAGCAGGGGTGCGCCTGCTGAACGACCTGGCCATCCACCACATCGTACGTCGTGCGCAGGATGTCGTGGCGGCGGTGGATCTCGTCCATCGCCCGCGACAGCGCGTCGACGTCGAGCGGGCCGGTGAGCCGCAGCGCGCAAGACATGTTGTAGGCCGTGTTCTGCGGGTCGAGCGACTGGATGATCCACATCCGCTGCTGCGAGAACGACAGGGGCGCCGGGCCGTCCGCGGCCACCGGCACAATCGTCGACGCGGGCCGCGCCCTCTTGCTCTTGCTTGCCGCTTCGTCGATGCGCCTGGCGAGCGCTTCCAGGGTTCGCGCCTCGAATGCGGCGCTGAGCGGCAGCTCCAGCGCGAACATCCGCCGCACGCGCGTCATCACCTGTGTCGCGCGCAGCGAATCCCCGCCGAGGACGAAGAAGTCGTCGCTCCGCCCGGGCGTCGGGCGCTGCAGGACGTCGCTCCATATCTCGCCGAGCGCTACCTCTGTCGGCGTCCGCAGCGGTGCAGTGCTCGGCTTGCCGCGGACAGCGGCCACAGTTGCCTGCTCGAGAAGCGCGCGGCGGTCGAGCTTGCCGTTGGGCAGGCGCGGCAAGTCCGCCATGGCGACGAAAGCGGATGGAATGATGGGCTCGGGGAGCAGTGTCGCCAGGTGCGCGCGCAGCTCGTCCTCGCCCGGCGCTTCCATACCCACCGCACCCGTGACGAAGGCCACCAGCCGCCTGGTGGACTCGTTCTCCTCGTGCAGGATCACGGCCGCGTCGCGCACGCGCGCGAACGCCCTGAACGCCGCCTCGATCTCGGCCAGCTCGACGCGGATGCCATTCAGCTTGACCTGGTCGTCGGCCCTGCCGAGCAATTCGATGGCGCCGTCGGAGCGCCAGCGTGCCAGATCGCCGGTCCGGTACATCAGGCTCCCGGGCTCGCCGTGCGGGTCGGAGACAAACCGCTCCGCGGTAAGGTCCGCGCGACCGAAGTAGCCGGCCGCAAGCCCAGTGCCGGCAAGATAGAGCTCACCCGTGACCCCGGCCGGGGCAGGCTCGAGCGCGTCATTCAGCACATAGACCCGCGTGTTCCAGATGGGACGGCCGATCGACACATCCCCCGGCGCGCACACCGCGTAGAAGCTGTCGCCGCTCGCCTCCGACGTCCCGTAGAGATTGACGAGCCGGGCGCCGGGAAGTGCGGCATGAAAGCGCTCGCATAATTGGGCCGGGAGCGCCGCGCCGCTCGTCGCCCACAGCTTGCAGGACGCCAGCTGTGCAGGGTCCGCAGCCTCCAGGATGGCGGACAGCAAGCTGGGCACGACTGTCATGCGGCCGATCGCGTGTCGCGAGATGAGATCGGCGAGGTCCGCAGGACTGCGAGAAGCCTCTGGGTCTGCAAGCACGACGCTTCCGCCCGAGATCAGCGGCCCCAAGAGCTCGGTGCAGCCATCGATGAAGGAGAGCGAGGTCTTGGCGAGCGTGGGGCCGGTTTCGGCGAACGGGAACGTGGCGGCCATCCACGCCAGGCGATTGACGAGCCCGCGATGCAGCCCGACGACGCCCTTGGGCTGTCCCGTCGAGCCGGAGGTGTAGATCACGTAGGCCGGGTCATTCGCGCCAAGGGGGCGGTTGCGCGACGTGCTGGTCAGGTTTGCTCCGGAGTGCCGGCGCAGTTCCTCCCGCGTTGCCGCGTCGTCGAGGATCAGGCTCGGGATGCCGGCGGGCAGGAGATGCGCCGTCGCCGACGTCGCCAGGACGAGCGCAGGCGCACAATCCCCCAGCATGTAGGCGACCCGCGCGGGCGGATAGTCGGGATCGAGCGGGACGTAGGCCGCCCCCACCTTGAGGATGCCCAGCAGCGCCGCCACCATCTCGATGGAGCGCGGAATGGCAAGCGCCACCCGGTCGCAGGGACCGAGCCCTCGGCGGGCCAGGTAGTGCGCAAGGCGATTGGATTCCGAGTTGAGCTCCCCGTAGCTCCATCTCCGATCCCCGGACACAAGCGCTACGGCATCGGGCCGCATACGCGCCTGCTCCTCGAGGAGGTCCGGCACGGTCGCGGCAGGGATCGGCTGCGCGGTCGCATTCCAGGCATGGAGGATCGTGTCGCGCTCAGCCGTTGTCAGCAGCTCGATGCTGCGCACCGGCGCGTCCGCCTCGGCGGCAGCAAGCTGCTCCAGCACGCGGATAAAGCGGCGGCAATGCTGCGCCAGCTCGGCCTCGGTGTAGTGCGCGGGATTGGCGACCACGTCGATACGCTGCCCCGCCGGTTGGTTTCCCCCGTAGTAGACGACCTGCAGGTCCTCCACGCGCCAGTTGCCGAGCGGATTGCTCGAGATCGTGTGGCCGCCGAAGGCTATGCCCTGCTCGAACGGGGTGAAGTTGACGTAGGTGCCGCAGATGTCGGGATCGCTCGGCTTGAGGCCCAGGTCGCGCCGCAGGTCCTCGGTGCGATAGCGCTGATGGCGCATGGCGCCGCGCATGCTGCGCGCGGTCCGGGCGATCACCTCCCCGATTGCGTCCGACGGCGCGATCGAGACCCGCAGCGGCACCGCGTTCGCGGCCATGCCGACGATCGATCGCGATCTCGGGCCGATCCGGGCCGCCACCGGCATGCCGATCACCATCTCCCCCGCGCCGGTCATGCGATTGAGGTAGATCGCGGTCGCCGCGACGATCAGCGCCGCTGGGCTGGCACCGTGACGGCGCGCCAGCTCTTCCAGGTCCAGCGAATGGGGGATACGGCCGGTGGTCTTGACGAAGCCGGTTGGCCGCGTCGACGGCCGCCCCGACAGCGTCACTCGGGGTGGCGGGTCGGCGAGCTGCTCCAGCCAGTAGGACCGGTCGCGCTGATGATGCTCCGAGCTCCTGTAGGCGAGCTCATCGGCAACGATGTCCCGCCATGAGCGGTCGGGCACCGCCGGCAGCGGCTTGCCCTCTGCCAGGGCCGTGTATGCCTGGCCCACGCGCTGCATCAGCAGCCGCCAGCCGACCCCGTCATTGATGATGTGGTGGTTGACGGCGTACCAGCAGCAGCGATCGACGGAGATACGCAGCAGGGCGAAGCGATAGAGCGCACCGCCGTCGAGCGGCAACGGCCGCGCCATGTCCCGCTGCATCCAGTCGCTTGCAGCCTTCTCGGGGTCTGCGGCACGGCTGAAGTCGAGGTGGACCAGCTGCCAATCGGGATCGTGCTCGAAGAATTGGCTGGGACCGGCCTCGGTCTCGATAAACCTCAGATGCAGCGCATCGCTCGCCGCGACCACCTGGCGGAGCGCCAGCTCGAATGTCCCCGCGTCGATGTCCCCGGCGATCTCGACGCACTCGCCGATGTTGTAGCAAGGGTCGGCCGGATCGAGCATCTGGGCGAGCCAGATGCTGAACTGCCCCAGGGATAGAGGCATGGTCTTCATGCTGCGGGGGTCGACCTTTTCCATGCTGTGGGTCATGTCGGCTCACAAGCAGGGCCAGGGACAACGACCTTCGCGCCGAGGCAGCACGTCAGCGTCCTGATGCGCGTAAAGGTGCGGCTGCCTATTGCCAGCGCCACCCTCAAGCTCGGGCGTGGGCTCGACAGGTGGAACTGCCACCGTTCCGGGCTCGGGTCGCAGTCGTGCGAGCA
>Ga0247825_10000154_pt1 | contig 39443 bp, 36 predicted proteins | sample 13C_Vanillin_Day_FD_194413 | JGI IMG/M metagenome (GOLD analysis project Ga0247825, IMG submission 194413) | Soil microbial communities from agricultural site in Penn Yan, New York, United States - 13C_Vanillin_Day48 | ecosystem: Environmental > Terrestrial > Soil > Agricultural land | place...
GTCCACGCGCGTCTTCGGCGTGGTCAGCGCGAGCGCGCTCCACTCCTTCTCGCCGCTCATGCACAACGCAGCATTCGCGGCCGACGGGCTCGACGCGGTGTACATCCCGTTGCAGACAGCCGAGTTCGCGGACTTCGACGAGTTTGCGTCGGCGCTCGGCGTTGAGGGAGTGAGTGTGACGATTCCCTTCAAGGGCGACGCTCTTCGCGCGGCGTCGAAGGCCGACGCCCTCACGCGTCAGGTCGGTGCTGCCAACACGCTGAGGCGCGTGCAGGATGCCTGGGAGGCAACGAATACCGACGTCACCGGCTTCCTCGCCCCGCTCGATCAGGCGCTTGGCCGGCCGCTGACTGGCGTCCGCGCGTCGGTTCTCGGCGGCGGCGGATCGGCCAGGGCGGTGGTCGTTGCGCTGCTGTCCCGTGGTGCACAGGTGACCGTTCACACGCGGCGCCGCGAACAGGCCGAGGAGGTCACCGAGGATCTCGGAGCGGCGATTGGCCCATGGCCCGTTACGGAGGGCTGGGATCTCCTCGTCAATTGCACGCCGCTGGGGAGCCCGACGATGAGGGATGAGTCGCCGCTGCCTGGAGGACCGTTCACGGGTGAGCTGGTCTACGACGTGACCTATGGCGATGGTGAGTCGCGGCTGGTGCGCGAGGCACGGGAGGCAGGGTGCCGCACCCTCGATGGATTGCCGATGCTGGTGGCGCAGGCGGAGCGTCAATTCGAATGGTGGATCGGACGGCCGCCGCGGCGGGGCGTGATGCGGAACGCCGTCGTCAAGACCGGTGACGAGCGGAGCGTGCCATGCACTTAACGAGCTTCGAAGAGTTCAAGGATCTGGCCCAGCGCGGAACGTTCGTGCCGGTCTACAAGGAGATCGTCGCGGACATGCTGACGCCGGTCTCCGCCTTCCTGAAGATCGCCGAGCATTCGGACTACGCGTTCCTGCTCGAATCGGTCGAAGGCGGTGAGCAGCTTGCGCGCTACTCGTTCCTGGGCAAGGACCCGTTTCTGCTTCTCCGCTCGCGCGGGGGCAAGACAATCATCGACCGCGCCGGCGAGCGAACGGAGTCCGACAAGCCGTTCGTGGCGACGCTGCGCGAGCTGATGGCCGGATTCCATGCGCCGTTCGTTCCGGGCCTTCCTCGATTCACCGGCGGTGCCGTCGGTTATGTCGGCTACGACGCCGCAGCCTGGTTCGAGCCCGTCAAGCTCCAATCCGTGGCGGAGGATGCAGACGAGGCCGGCTTCATGCTCTTCGATACGGTGCTGGCGTTCGATCACGTCCGGCATCGCATCCTGATCATCGCCAATGCACGGATCACGGGTGACGAAGACCTCGAATCGCTGTACCAGTTCGCCTGCGCGCGCATCGAGTTCGTCGAGCGCGAGCTGGAGCGTGCGCTCTCCAAGCCGACCTCAGCCCCCGCGTCGCCGCTCGACGTGACCTCGAACGTGTCGCGCGAAGAGTTCGAGCGGATGGTCCGGACCGCAAAGGAGTACATCGCGGCAGGCGACATCTACCAGGTCGTGCTGTCGCAGCGCTTCGAGTCGGCCATCAGCGCCGACCCGTTTACCGTGTACAGGGCCCTTCGCCATGTGAATCCGTCGCCCTACATGTACTTCCTGCGCGTCGGCGATCGCTCGATTGTCGGCTCCTCGCCGGAAATGCTCGTGCGCGTCGAGGGACGCCGCATGCAGACGCACCCGATCGCGGGTACACGGCCGCGCGGGAAGACGGAAGAGGAAGACATGCGTCTCGCGGAGGAACTGAAGCGGAACGAGAAAGAGCGCGCCGAACACGTGATGCTCGTCGACCTGGGACGCAACGATCTCGGACGCGTATCCTCGTACGGCAGCGTGCGCGTACCGACGTACATGACGGTCGAGCGCTACTCGCACGTGATGCACCTGGTGTCGATCGTGGAAGGGAAGCTCGATGACAAGCACGACCGGCTGGATGCGCTTGTGGCCTGTTTCCCGGCCGGAACCGTCTCCGGCGCTCCCAAGGTCAGGGCGATGGAGATCATCTCCGAGCTCGAAAACCGGCGCCGGGGAGTCTACGCCGGTGCGATCGGATACGTCGATTTTGCAGGCAACCTCGACTTCTGCATCACGATCCGCACCGTCGTGATCGAGGACGGCCGCGCCTACGTGCAGGCCGGCGCCGGCATCGTCGCAGACTCCAATCCGACAGCGGAGTACGAGGAGACGCGCGACAAGGCGCGCGCCGTCATTCGCGCACTGGAACTGGCACAGGCGGGTTTGTAGGGAACACCGATCATGATTCTCGTCATCGACAACTACGACTCCTTTACCTACAACCTCGTGCAGTACCTCGGCGAGCTGGGCGCCGAGATCCGCGTGCGGAGAAACGACCAGATCACCATCGGCGAGATCGAAGCGATGGCGCCGGAGCAGATCCTCATTTCGCCGGGCCCTGGCCGTCCGGAGGACGCAGGCGTGTCGGTGGATGTCATCCGGCGCTTCGGACCGAGCCTTCCCATTCTTGGAGTCTGCCTCGGCCATCAGGCGATCGGCGCGGTGTACGGCGGGGTTGTCTGCCGCGCCAATGCGCCGATGCACGGCAAGACATCGACGATCGTGCACGACGGCAAGGGACTCTTCCACGGCATCACGGCCCCGTTTCTCGCGGGCCGCTATCACTCCCTGGTGATTTCGAACGACCGCGTGCCCGCCGAGCTCGAGGTTGCTGCGCGTACGAGCGAAGACGGCACGATCATGGCCGTTCGGCACCGCACCTATCCGGTGCACGGCGTGCAGTTCCACCCGGAATCGGTTCTCACCGACGAGGGGCGTCACATCCTGCGGAACTTTCTGGATCTGTGATGTTTACCGCCCTGATCGAGAAGCTCGTCCGCCACGAGGACCTGACAGCCGACGAGGCCGCCGCAGCGATGCAGGAGGTCATGGACGGCCGTGTGTCAGCTGGAGCACTGGCCGGGCTGCTCTCGGCCCTCGCGATGAAGGGCGAGCGCCCGTCTGAGATCGTGGGCTTCGCGAAGACGATGCGTGCGAACGCGGTGAAGCTGTCGAATCCGGTGGGCGAGGTGTTCGACACGTGTGGTACCGGCGGCGATCGGTCCGGCACCTTCAACATATCGTCCGCCGCTGCGCTGGTCGTGGCTGCGTGCGGTGTCAAGGTGGCCAAGCACGGGAATCGGTCCGTGTCGAGCCGATGTGGCAGCGCGGATGTCTTCGAGCACCTTGGTGTCAATATCGCGGCGGCACCGCCCGTCGTCGAGCGAACGCTTCAGGACGCCGGCATCGCATTCTTCTTCGCACCAACGTTTCACCCGTCCATGAAGCACGCAGGGCCGACGCGGCGAGAGCTGGGCATCCGGACCGCGTTCAACCTGCTCGGACCCTTGACGAATCCCGCCGGAGCCACGCGGCAGATCGTCGGCGTGCCGCGATCCGAACTCACCGAGCTCCTGGCACGGGCACTCATGCTGCTCGGATCGTCGCGTGCGTGGGTCGTGCACGGCGCGGACGGTATCGACGAGATCTCGACGACGGGATACACCAAGGTCTCAGAGTGCCGGGAAGGCGCCGTCCACACGTTCTACGTGCATCCGGCTGACGTCGGCCTGACCAAAGCGACCCCTGGCGCGCTGGCGGGCGGGGATGCCGCGGCCAACGCGGAGATCGTCCAGCGTGTACTCGATGGGCAGCGCGGGGCACCGCGCGACGTCGTTCTCTTCAATGCCGGCGCCGCTCTCTTTGTCGCCGGACGTGTCGACTCTGTCGGCTCCGGCATCAAGAGAGCCGGCGAAGCGATCGACTCCGGGGCAGCACGATCGACGCTGGAACGGATGGTGAGGACCTCCAACGCGGAGGTGGCCGCATCCGCCTCCGGTGACGCGACGGTGGACAGATGAGCGCGCCGGACCTCCTGCGGACCATCGTCGCGGCCACACACCGAATCGTCGACGTACGGCGTGAGCGCGAGCCGTTCGCTGCGCTCGAACGGCGCGCAGCGTCGGGCACGCCTCGCGGCTCTGCTTTCGAATCCGCCCTGGCCAATCCTTCACAGGTGAACGTCATTGCCGAGTGCAAGCGCCGGTCGCCCTCGAGAGGTGTGCTGGCCGCTACGTACGATCCCGTGGCGATCGCGCGTCAATACGCGTCGGGCGGCGCCGCCGCCATCTCCGTGCTGACGGAGCCGACGTTCTTCGACGGTTCGCTCGATCACCTGGCCGCCGTGAGGGCGGCCGTTACTGTGCCGCTCCTGCGGAAGGACTTCATCGTCGACGAATACCAGCTGCTCGAGGCGCGGGCCATGGGAGCCGATGCGGTGCTTCTGATCGTCGCGGCGCTCGATCAGGACCGTCTGCGACAGTTGCAGCAGCGTGCGCACGATCTTGGTCTGGCGACGCTGGTCGAAGTTCACGACGAAGAGGAGCTTGATCGCGCCGTGGAGAGCGGCGCTCGCCTCGTCGGCGTGAACAACCGCAACCTGCGGACTCTGGCGGTCGATGTCGAGGCGTCTTACCGCCTGGCTCGCCGGATCCCGCGCGACGTCGTGGGCGTGAGCGAGAGCGGCCTTCAGTCTCGCGCCGATCTGGAGAAGCTGACGGCTGCCGGGTACCGGGCGTTTCTGATCGGCGAACGCTTCATGACCGACCACGATCCCGCGCAGGCAATCCGTGGCCTGACTGGAGCGCTGCCGTGTTCCTGAAGATCTGCGGGATCACGAATCTGGACGACGCGATGCATGCCGTCGAGCACGGCGCGACGGCGCTCGGGTTCGTGCTGTGGCCACGGAGCCCGCGCGTCGTTCAGCGCGATACGGTCACTCGCATCGTTGCGCAGCTGCCGGCGACGGTGACCACGGTCGGTGTGTTCGTCAACGAGTCGATCGACGAGATCGTGCGCACGATGGAGCGAACGAACCTGACCGCGATCCAGCTCCATGGCGACGAGCCGGTGGAATACGCCGAAGCACTGGCCTGGCCGATCCTGCGTTCGGTCACGCTGGAGACAGCGTCCCTTGTCGCGCCAGCCTGGCCCGACGACACGACGCTTCTCCTCGATGCGGCGGATCCCGAGCGGCGCGGTGGCACCGGTCAGCAGGTGGACTGGGAGGCCGCGGCGGCTCTGGCGCGCAGGCGGCGCGTGGTGCTCGCCGGAGGGCTGACGCCGGTCAACGTGACAGACGCGATCGGCAGGGTTCGGCCGTACGGCGTTGACGTCTCGTCGGGCGTCGAGGATGCGCCTGGCGTGAAGAATCCCGGCAAGGTTTCGCAGTTTCTGACGTGTGCGCGGAAAGCGATGCTCGACGAGCCGCGCAACGCAGTAGGGCGCTCTTTCAAGGGTGCCGTGGAGCAGTGATGGCTACAGCCACGAGCGAACGATCCGTCTTTGGCCGGCGCGATCCTGATGACCGCGGCTACTTCGGCGACTACGGCGGGCGTTTCGTTCCGGAGACCCTTGTCGCGCCGATTGAGGAACTGACGGTCGGCTACCTTGCCGCGCGCGAGGATCCCGGGTTCCGCGACGAGCTCGCCCATCTGCTGAAGCATTACGTGGGACGCCCGACGCCGTTGTACGAGGCGAAGCGTCTTGCCGGGGGCGCGCGGAGCAGGGTGTTCCTGAAGCGTGAAGACCTCACGCATACCGGAGCCCACAAGATCAACAACTCGCTCGGCCAGGCGCTGCTCGCGAAGCGCATGGGCAAGAGGCGAGTTGTCGCCGAAACCGGGGCGGGGCAGCATGGCGTCGCAACGGCCGCCGCGTGCGCGCTGCTGGGTCTGTCGTGCGACATCTACATGGGCGCGGAAGACATGCGACGGCAGGCGCTCAACGTCGTGCGGATGCGCCTGCTGGGCGCCGACGTCCGCCAGGTGGACTCGGGCAGCAAGACCCTCAAGGACGCCATCAACGAAGCGATGCGTGACTGGGTTGCCAACGTGCACGAAACCTATTACCTGCTCGGGTCGGCGCTGGGTCCGCACCCGTATCCGCTGATGGTTCGCGAATTTCAGTCGGTGATCGGCCGGGAAGCGCGCGCGCAGATCCTCGAACAGGCCGGCCGCCTGCCGGACATCGTCGTCGCCTGCGTCGGCGGCGGGAGCAACGCAATCGGAATCTTCGACGCCTTCGTCGAGGACGCGAACATCCGGCTGATCGGCGTGGAAGCGGGCGGGGAACGAATCGCCCCGGGTCGTCATGCCGCGCGCTTTGCCGGCGGTAGCACCGGCGTTCTCCAGGGAACCCGAACATTCATTCTTCAGGACGAAGCGGGCAACATCGAGCTGACGCATTCGATCTCGGCGGGACTGGATTACGCGGCGGTCGGGCCGGAACATGCGTGGCTGCGTGATCTCGGGCGCACCGAATACAGCTATGTCACCGACGCGGAAGCCCTCGAAGGGTTTCAGCAGCTGGCGCGGCTCGAGGGGATCCTCCCGGCGCTCGAATCCGCGCATGCGATCGCGTACACGACCCGACTGCTGCGCGATGTGCCCGATGGTTCGCTGATCCTGGTCAACCTTTCCGGCCGCGGCGACAAGGACGTGCAAAGCGTGGCGGAGGCGCTTCGATGAGCAGCCATGCGCCGGCAACGGAAAGCCGTCTTGCCGCGACGTTCAGCCGGCTGCGCGCGGGCAAGTCGCCCGGCCTTGTGACCTACGTCACGGCCGGCGATCCGGATCTGCCGCGAACAGGAGGCATCCTCCGTGCGCTCGACAGGGCAGGTGCGGACGTACTCGAGATCGGCGTGCCGTTCTCCGACCCGCTGGCTGATGGCCCGGTGATCCAGCGTGCGACGGAGCGTGCACTCGCGGCGGGAACGACCCTGGCCGGGGTCCTCGACCTGCTCGAGGGTCTGAGACCGGAGGTTCGGGCGCCGTTTGTCGTGTTCAGCTATGCGAACCCGATCCTGCGGATGGGCGCGGAGCGGTTCGCCGACCGCGCCCGGGCGGCCGGGGTAGACGGCGTGCTGGTGCTGGACCTTCCGATCGAGGAGGCCGGAAGCTTCCGCAACATGCTGGCCGCGCGGCGGATTGATACAATTCTCCTGCTCAGCCCGACGACTACCGACGAGCGCCTCCGGACGGCAGCCTCCCTCGGAAGTGGATTTCTATACGCGATCTCGCGTCTGGGCGTGACGGGTGCCCGTGAGACCCTGGCCGATGGCGCGCAGGAGATGGTGCAGCGCATCCGGCAGGTGAGTGAACTGCCCGTCGCCCTCGGTTTTGGCATCTCGAAACCCGAGCACGTGCGCGAAGTGGGCCTCTGGGCTGATGCCGCCGTGGTCGGCAGCGCCCTCGTCAGCGTCATCGCCGGCGCGGGTGGGGCGGACGATCTGGATCAACGGGTAGAGGAGTATGTGCGTTGGCTGAAGTCCTGACAATCGAGGAGCTGCGGACCCGCATCGACGTGATCGATGAGCAGCTGGTGCGACTGCTCAACGTGCGCGTCGCCTGCGCCGTGGAAGTGGGCCGCCTGAAGCACGAAGCCGGGATGCCCATCTACCAGCCGGAACGCGAGGCGCAGGTCCTGGGGCGCGTGCGTAATTCGGCGACGGAGCTGGCGGGCCCGCTCACCGCCGAAGCGGTGGTCAGGATCTTCGAGCGGATCATCGACGAGGCACGGCGGGCAGAGCGTGAAGCAAGTTCTCAGCGCGACGAATTGAGGTAGAGCAGTCATGGTTGTCGTCATGAAAGAGCGCGCCACAGAGGCGCAGATTGACTCGGTCATCGCTCGGCTCATCGAGCTCGGCATGGACGTGCATCGCTCGTCCGGCGCCACCCGGACCGTCCTGGGCGTCGTCGGCGCTCACAAGGTCGAGAAGGAGCTGATCGAGATCCTCGACGGGGTGCACGAGGTGCTGCGCATCTCGGAGCCGTACAAGCGCGCGAGCCGCACGTTCAAGCCGGACGACACGATCGTCACCATCGACGACGTGCGAATCGGCGGGGACGAAGTGATCATGATGGCCGGTCCCTGCTCGGCGGAAACCGAAGAGCAGGTGATGGCCACCGCCGCCGCCGTCCGGCGTGCCGGCGCGAAGATCCTCCGCGGGGGGGCCTTCAAGCCTCGCAGCTCGCCCTACAGCTTCCAGGGGCTGGGCGAGCAGGGGTTGCAGATGCTGCGCCGCGCCGCCGACGCGCACAACCTGAAGCTGATCTCCGAGGTGATGGACATCAGCCAGATCGAGATGATCGAGAAGTACTGCGACATCTTCCAGGTCGGCGCGCGCAACATGCAGAACTTCACGCTGCTGCGGGAGCTCGGATACCACCGTAAACCTGTGCTGCTGAAGCGCGGAATCTCGGCGACGATCGAGGAGTGGCTGCTGTCGGCCGAGTACCTGCTGGCTGGCGGCAACAACGACGTGATCCTCTGCGAACGCGGGATCCGCACCTTTGAGACGGCGACGCGAAACACGTTCGACATCTCGGCGATTCCGGTGGTCAAGAAGCTGAGCCACCTGCCGATCGTCGCGGATCCGAGCCACGGAGCTGGACGCCGTGACATGGTGGCGCCGATGGCGCGCGCCGCCGTTGCGGCCGGCGCCGACGGCCTGATCATCGAGGTGCACAACGATCCGGATCGCGCCCTCAGCGACGGCGCCCAGTCGATGTTCCCCTCGCAGTTCGATCGATTGATGGCGGAGCTGCGCATCATCGCGCCGGCGATCGGGCGGAGCATCTGTCTGGAGCCGGTCTCGCGTCGAGGATGGGCACGATAGGCCGCTGTGCCCGACCCTCCATTTAAGACCCTCTCTGTCGTCGGGCTGGGGCTCATCGGCGGATCGATCGCCCTTGCCGTCCGTGAGCGATGGCCGGGCGTGCGGATCGCCGGAGTCGATCGCAAGGCAGTCCTTGCGCACGCGCTCGGCAGCGGGGCCATCGACCGGTCGGCCGACAGCGCCGCCGACGTCGCGGACGCAGACCTGATCATCCTGGCTGCGCCGGTCCGCCAGAATCTGAAGCTCCTGGCGGAAATCGCTCAGCGGCTTCCGTCTACAACCATCGTCACCGACGTCGGCAGCACGAAGCAGAGCATCGTGAACGCGGCGGCCGCGCTGTCGTGCACCGGATCCTTCGTCGGCGGACACCCGATTGGCGGAGCCGAGCAAGGTGGATTCGGTTTTGCCCGGCCCGATCTCTTCAGACACCGGCCATGGATCTTCACGCCTGGCCCCTCGACGCCGGCGACGGTGCTGGAGCGCGTGTTCGACTTTGCCCGCGGCCTTGGCGCGCGCCCGTCGAGCATGGACGCCGCCGAGCACGACCGCGTGATGGCATTCCTGAGCCACCTGCCGCAGCTCGCGGCGAGCGCGTTGATGGACGTCATCGGCAGCAGCGCGGGGGAGAACGGGCTTCGGCTGGCAGGCCGCGGCCTTGTCGATACGACGAGACTCGCGTCGAGCCCGCCGGACACATGGCGGGATGTCTGCGCGACGAACGCCCAAGCGGTTGGCGAAGCGCTCGACGTCCTGATCGACCGGCTCTCGGACCTGCGGGCAGACCTTCAAAGTGGAGAAGCGGTCACCAGGGTCTTCACTGAAGCCGCGCGCTGGCGGGCCGAGCTTATGAGCGGTCGCGACTAGCTCTCGCGATCTCCTCAACCGCCAGAGGATTCTCCAGCGATGACAGGTCGCCTGGCGGTTGGCCAAGGTAGGCGGCACGAATGACTCGTCGCATCACCTTCGCGTTGCGGGTTTTCGGCAGGTCGGTCACGAAGTGGATCCGTTCCGGCCGCAGCGGCTTGCCCAGTTTCTCCGCCACCATCGCTTTCAGGTAGTTGTCGAACGTCGGGTCGGGTTGGTTCGGCTCCGGCCGCAGCACGCAGAAGCACACGAGCGCCTGGCCCTTCAACTCGTCGGGCACGCCAATGGCTGCTGCTTCGAGTACGCGCGGGTGCTCGACCAGCACCGACTCCACTTCCGCCGGCCCGACTCTCTTGCCTGCGATCTTGATGGTGTCGTCCGATCGGCCGAGGATGTACCAGAGCCCGTCCTCGTCGATGGCCGCCCAGTCGCCGTGGACCCAGACGTCAGGGAAGCGCGACCAGTACGTCTCCTCGTAGCGCCCGGGATCCTTCCAGAAGCCGCGCGTCATCCCAATCCAGGGTGCACGCACCACAAGCTCGCCGACCTGGTTGCGAATCGATTGGCCGTGCTCGTCTACCACGTCGGCCGCGATCCCTGGCGGGGGACCGGCAAATGCTGCGGGCTTGAGCGGTGTCAGCACATTGCCGCCGACAAGCCCGCCCGAGACCTCGGTGCCGCCGGAGTAGTTGATGATCGGCAGGCGGCCTCCGCCGGCAACCTCGAACAGAAACCGCCAGGGCTCCGGATTCCAGGGCTCGCCGGTCGACCCGAGAATTCGCAGCGACGAGAGATCGTGTGCCCTGGCTGGCTCATCGCCGTGACGCATCAGCGAGCGCACCAGCGTCGGCGACACACCGAGAATGTTCACGCGGTGCTTCTCGACGATCGACCAGAGCCTGTCGGGGCCAGGGTAGTCGAGGGCACCGTCGTAGAGGACGAACGTGCCGCCGAGGAGCATCATCCCGAACACTTCCCACGGGCCCATCATCCAGCCCATGTCGCTCACCCAGTACATCGTCTCGCCTTCGTGCACGTCGAAGCAGTGGGCCATGTCCTGCGCGGTCTTGATCGGGAACCCGCAGTGGGTATGCACGGCACCCTTCGGCCGCCCCGTCGTACCCGACGTGTAGATCAGCATCAGCGGATCTTCGGCGTCGGTCTGTTCTGTCGGACACTCCACCGCGCGAGGGCCCATCACGTCCGCCCAACGGTGGTCCCGTGACTGCATCGGCACGTCGATGCCCAGTCTCGAGACGACGATAACGTGGCGCAGGGATGGAGAGGCAGCCACAGCTTCGTCGGCCACCGGCTTCATCCTGACCGGCTGCCCACGCCGCCAGAACCCATCGGCCACAAGCAGGGCAACCGCCTCGGAGTCACGCAGCCGCGTGCTGACCGCATCCGCGCCGTAGCCGGAAAACAGCGGCAGGACGATTCCGCCGATCCGGATAACCGCCAGGAACGCGATGATGAGCTCCGGACACATCGGCATGAAGAGCGCAACGCGATCGCCCTTGCTGATGCCGAGGGCCTTCAGTCCGGCGGCGCACTGATTGACGTCACGCCAGAGCTCGCCGTACGTCGCCTGACGGACGGTGCCTTCTTCTCCTTCCCATCGGAAAGCGGCACGATGCTCGACCGGCGTGCCGATCCACTTGTCGAGGCAGTTATGGACGATGTTCAGGCGTCCGCCGACGCACCAGCGGGTCCAGGGAATGCCCTGCGACGTATCGAGGACTTTCGTGTACGGTTCGTAGAACTCGATGGCGAGGTCGTCGAGTACCGCGCGCCAGAACCATTCAGGCTCGGCGATCGAGCGGGCGAGAAGATGCTCGTAGCCGCGAAGGCCGTGGCGATCGATAAACGCCTTCAGGCGGCTGCGATCGATGTACTCCGGCGTAGGTCGCCAGGCGATCTCGCCGCCGAAGTCGAAGCCGTCGGTGCTCAGGGTATGTTCGTGAAGTCGTCTTCGCTGAGGCCGGTTCGCACGCGCACCGCCACCTTCCCGAGACCGACGACCTTGGTCTTCTGTTTCAGCCGGAGCACGACGTCAAACTGGCCGCCCTGCCGGAACGTGTGTTCTGCCGAGAGCCGGCGCTCGATCGTGCTCTTGCCCGCCTCATACGGCTCGCAGTCTTCGCTCTTTTCGGACGTGGTCCCGTCGGCCCAGTCCCACTCGATCGAGGCGCAATAGAAGTCCGCGTAGTCGTTGGCGCCGCCCTTGATGTCGGCGACGACACGCACTTTGAGCGGCGCGAACCCGAGTGGCGGCGTCGCCTTGAGTGTTACACTGGGCTTCTTGTTGTCGTCGCCGGCACGTTGTCCGGCGCCGGCTGGGACGCCGAGCGTGAGTCCTGCGGTCACCGCTGCGACACTCAAATACACCGCGCGTCGTCTATGGGTCATCATGCGTCCCCAGGGGGCGTGGCAGACTCGATCTTAAGCCCGTTCCCCAGGGTGAACAAGCCATCTGTGCATTCGTGACAGACGTGAAGGACAAAGACCCAGCCACGTGATGCGAAGCGCCTTTCAAACGCCAGACGTCGCCATCACTGCACGCCGGCCGGACGAACTCGAAGCCGACCTGCTCGTCGTCCCGATCTTCGAGAACGCCTCTGCGGACGATGCCACCATCGACGAAGCTTGTGGCGGCGCGCTCGCACGAGCGCGGGCGAGCGGTGAATTCCGCGGCACGCTCTTCGACGCCTTTCTGACGCCGATCACTGCCGAATCGTGGAAGGCGAGCCGCGTCCTGCTGGTCGGCGCCGGACGCACCGAGGAGTGGAACGCCGAGCGTCTGCGCCGCCTGGCGACAACGGCCGGGCTCTTCGCCCGCCAGCGGCACATCGCACGTCTGGCAGTTTTGCCGGGCAGCTCGAAACTCGAGACTGCGGTCGCCGCCCAGGTCGTTGCTGAGGGTGTGTGCCTTGCCAACTTCGACGGCGGCTCGTACAAGACCAGCAACGATCGCTGGGGCTGGCTCGATCGTGTCGAGATCAGCCTGCCCGATGGCCTGAAGACCCAGGCCGCCGTCGAGCGCGGCCGGGTACTCGGCGAGTTCACGAATCACGCACGCGCCTTCTCGAACGAGCCAGGCAACGCCCTGACGCCTCGAGTCTTCGCGGAGCGCGCCGAGGCGATCGCCAGAGCGGCCGGACTTTCGATCGACGTTCTCGACGAGCAGCAGATCGCCACGCTCAAAATGGGCTTGTTGCTTGGCGTCGCGCGGGGCAGCCAGGAGCCGCCGCGTCTGGTCGTCCTCAAGCACGAACCGAAGAATGCATTGCCCGGCGTCATGCTCGCGTTCGTCGGCAAGGGGATCACGTTCGACACCGGCGGAATCTCGATCAAGCCGGCGCTGGACATGGATCGGATGAAGGACGACATGTCCGGTGGCGCGGCCGCGATCTGTGCGCTGGCGGCCATCGCGCGCCTGAACGTGCCGGTGCGCTGCATGGCGGTCGTGCCGATGACCGAGAACATGCCCGGCGGCCGGGCGATGAAACCCGGCGACATCCTGACGAGCGCCGAGGGCAAGACGGTCGAGATCCTCAATACGGATGCCGAGGGCCGGCTCATTCTCGGTGACGCCCTCTGGTACGCCCGGGAGCTCGGCGCCACGCACCTCGTCGATCTCGCGACGCTCACCGGCGCGTGCGTTGTTGCGCTCGGCAAGACCACGACCGGCCTCTTTGGCACGCCGACGGCGTGGGTCGAGCAAGTGCTTCGCGCCTCCGATCGGGCCGGGGACCGCTCATGGCCGATGCCGACCTTCGACGACTACAAAGAGCTGTTCAAGAGCGAGATCGCCGACTTCTCGAACACCGGCGGCCGTCCCGCCGGCTCGATCACGGCCGCGCTCTTCCTGAAGGAGTTCACCGGCAACCTGCCCTGGGTGCATATGGACATCGCGGGCACCGCCTGGGCCGAAGACGCAAAGCCGTATCAGCCGAAGGGTGCGACCGGCGTCGGCGTGCGGACCCTGGTCGAGCTCGCCCTCGACGCGGGGACGTGGGTTAAGCTGGATTTACGGCGTTGATTGGTGCCCTGAACTGATCAGCAACGCCGTTGTGTCATGAACTTCTTCCTCCTGCAGCAGCAGCCGATCGTCGTCGATCTCACGAAACAGCCGGAGCCGACGCGCGACATCAGCATCGAGGTCGTGCTCTCGATGTTCGCGGTCGCCGGAATCTTCCTGCTGGCTGCGCTCATCGGCTGCGCGATCGTCGCCGGGGCAACCATCCTCTACAAGCGCTGGCGGGACGGATCGGCTCCGCCCACGGACACACCTCACTCACACATCAGCCTGAAGATCTGAACAGGGCGTCACTCTGCCCGCGGGACAGACTTCTTCAGCGAGCTCTGGTATCGGAGGATCGCCCTCATCAGCGCCTCGGCGATCTGCTGCTTGTAGCGATCGGTTTTGAGCAGCGCCGCCTCGTTCCGGTTGCTCATGAACGAGATCTCCGCGAGCGCGCTCGGCATCGTCGCCCCGACCAGCACCATGAATGGCGCCTGCTTCACGCCGAGGTTCTTCAGCGTGCCGTTCGTCTTCCTGAGCTGCTCGAAGAGCGTGGCCTGGACGATACTGGCGAAGTCCCGCGACTCATCGAGCTTGTTGTTGAGCGCGATCGCCTGCACGATGTCGGGCAGATGGCGCATGCTCCGAGACGATCCGGAGTTCTCCCGCACGGCAATCGCCTCGGCTTCAGGGTTGCTCGCGAAGTTCAGGAAATAGGTTTCGATGCCGCGTGCGGAGGGAGCCGTGCTGGCGTTGGCGTGGATCGACAGGAACAGATCGGCGGAGTTCTTGTTCGCCAGCGCCGTCCGTTCCTCGAGTGCGACATACGCGTCGGTGCGGCGGGTGAGGACCACCTCGAACTCCTGCTCCCTGGCGAGCAGTTCTTCGAGTCGCTTAGCGACCTCGAGCACGAGCTCGGCTTCAGAGATGCCGTTGCCGCGCGCGCCGGGATCGTGCCCACCGTGTCCGGGATCGATAACGATGCGGGTGACGCCGAGGCCGAGTTGTCTGGCAAGTGAGTAGTTCCCCTTCGCGTTGGACGGTGTCGCCGGTGCCGGACGAGCCTCGGCGCCGGGGACTGCACGAACTGGCGGCGCCGCGGGAGCAGACCCGGTGGTCTTGCTCACACTCGACGCAGTCACCCCTGGCGCGCGCGACGGTGCATCGGACGGAGACGCCGGCGTGGGCAGGGCCGCGGCACTGTCCGATGTGCGTTCGAAGTCGATGACGATCCGATACGGGTTGTAGAGCACGTAGACGCTGTGCTTCCCGGCGCCATTGAGATCAAGCACCACGCGCGTCCGCGTGTTCAACTGCCGGCCGATACGCACCTGCTTCACCGGACCATCGTCCGTGAACGGAATCGTCGCATCCTTCAGCGACTCCACCGCCCGCGTGTTTGGGAGATCGACAAAGACTCGAGGCGGACCCTCGATTCGCTCGTCGTAGTACCCAACCTCACGATCCAGTTCCAGCGTGACGCGGAGCGCCTCCGGCAGGGCCTCGCGGCGAATGGCGCGCAACATGACCGCGCCGGACGCAGCCGGCGAAGCTGCTGAAGCCACCGGCTTCTCGCCGTCGAGCATCTTGATCCGCGTCGCTGCCTGCCTGGCGAGCGAGCTGTTGGGGAAGCGCACCGGGAGCTGCTTGAGGAGACGCAGCGCCGTGTCGCGGTCGGCTGCCTCGCCAAACTTCGCGAATGCGTCCGCGGCGAGAAAGCCGCCGTGCGAGAGCGAGTCGTCGGTGGTGTCGCTCTTCGAGAAAAGGCGGGCCAGGTCTTCGAACGAGCCGACGAGGATGCGAATCCGATCCAGAAGGATCCCGCCAGAGGTTCCCGACTGGGCGGCATCGAGCTCCTGACGCAGCAACGTCTCACGGCGAAGAGCCTGCTGGTAGAGCGCCGCCGGATCGGACGACTGGGTGTGCAGCGTCACGACGGTCAGCGACGCCAGCAGGATGCAGGTCGCAACCGTCCGGCTGAAACCGGACACGACGCTACCGAAGCTGTGCATCGACTTCCTCGAAGTAGCCACGATCCACCAGCACCTCGCGGGGCTTGCCGCCGACGCCGGGGGACACGAGCCCCTCGGCCTCCATCATGTCCACCAGGCGTGCCGCCCGGCTGAACCCGATGCGCATCTTGCGCTGCAGGTACGAAATCGACACCTGACCGCTGCTGACCACGATGCGGGAAGCCTCGTCGTAGAGGTCGTCCTTTTCGTATTCGATGCCACCAGGACCGGCCTTCTCATCGTCCGCGGTGATCGTGTCGTTGAACACCGGCTTGCCCTGCTTGCGCAGGAAACTGGCAAGGCGGGCGCTCTCCTGTTCCGAGATGTACGGCCCGTGCAGGCGGAGGCAGCGGGATGAGGCTGGCGGCAGGAACAGCATGTCGCCCTTGCCGAGGAGCTGCTCGGCGCCGTTCGAATCGAGAATCGTCCGCGAGTCGGTCTTCGACGACACGCGGAAGGAGATGCGGGACGGCAGGTTCGCCTTGATCAGCCCGGTGATGACGTCAACCGACGGACGCTGCGTCGCCAGGATCAGGTGGATGCCGACGGCGCGCGCCATCTGCGCCAGCCGGCAGATCGACTCCTCGACTTCGTTGCCAGCCACCATCATCAGGTCGGCTAGCTCGTCGATGACGACGATGATGAAGGGGAGGGGGCGGGGAGCATCGGGATCGCTCGCACCGGTTTCGGCGAGGACGTTCCGGATGTTCCGGTTGTACTGCTCGATGTTCCTCACGCCTTCTGCCGCGAGCGTCTTGTACCGCTCTTCCATCTCGCGCACGGCCCAGCGCAGCGCGTTCGCCGCCTTCTTTGGATCAACGACCACCGGCGTGAGCAGATGCGGAATGTCGTCGTACATCCCGAGTTCCAGGCGTTTCGGGTCCACCATGATCAGCCGCACGTCGTCCGGCGTCGCGCGGTAGAGCACGCTCGTCAGCATCGAGTTCAGGCCGACGGACTTGCCGGTGCCCGTCGAACCGGCGATGAGCAGGTGCGGCATCGTGGCCAGGTCGGTGACGTACGGCTCGCCATGGATCGTCTTGCCGAGGGCTATCGTCAGCTTGGAGGCCGAGCGTTGGAAGGCGTCGGCCTCGAGCAGCTCGCGCAGCGAAATCGCTTCCCGGTTCGGATTCGGAATCTGGATGCCGACGGTGGACTTGCCCGGAATCCGATCGATGAGCACCGATTCCGCCTGCATGGCGAGGCAGAGATCGTCGGCGAGGCCGGTGATCTTGCTGTACTTCACGCCGGCGTCGGGCTTGAACTCGAAGGTGGTCACGACAGGTCCTGGATGGATCTGCGCCACCTGACCCTCGACGGCGAACTCGCGGCACTTCTCCTCGAGCTGATGCGACGCCGCCATGAGCTCGCGCTCGTCGATCTTCCGCTCGGCCTTTGGGGCGTCGAGGAGCGACATCGGAGGCAGCGTGAACTGACCCTTCCGCTGCGCCGGCGCTTTCAGCGGCTCAGGGTCGGGGAGCGGCAACTGCGGCTCGGCTTTCTTGCGCGCAACAACCGGCGGCTCAGGCCGCGCTGGCGGCGGGTCCACGGGCTCAGGCCGAGGCGCTTTCAACGGACGCGGAGCCGGTTCCTCTCCTGCAGCAGCCGGCTTGCTGACGACCGGACCCGATTTGCTTGCCTGGCGGGCAACGAGGTCGCGGCGCGATCGCTCCTTCCGGCGGGCGTCCAGTCCTTCGCGGACGCGGCCGAGGCCACGAGCGGACAGGTCCTGCGTCATCGTCATCACGCTGCCGAACATCCGCCCGAACGAGAACTGCGTCGAGAGGATCACGGCCAGGACCATCAGCGTCATCAGGACGATCACCGACCCGGTGTTGTTGAGATAGTCCGAGAGCACCGACGCCAGCCACGAGCCGATGGAGCCGCCGGCATCGAACCCCTTGCCGCTGGTATCCGCGTTGCCGAAGATGAGGCTGAGGAAGGCGCTCGAGCAGGCAAAGAGCAGCGCCGCACCCGTGACCTTGGTGTAGGCCGCGTCAGGCTTCTGGCACCAGAAGTAGTGCCACCCGATTACCGTTATGACGGCTGGAATCAGGTACGCGGCATAGCCGAACAGCTGGAGCGAGAGCTCAGAGAGGAACGCGCCGACGCGGCCCACGAAGTTGGCCGGCGCCTGCGTCCCGTCTGTCGTGAAGAACCACACCGGATCGCTCGGCTCGTGACTCACCAGCGAGATCAGCCAGATCAACCCCACCGCAAACAGCACGACGCCGACGAACTCGCTGAGGCGGCGTGACAACGTCGAGTCCTTCACGTCAGATCTCCATCAGGATGGGGAGCACGAGCGGCCGCCGGCCCGAACGGCGCTTGAAGAAGCGCCGGAGCTCGACGCGCAGCTTTTCCGTCATCAGGCCCTGGTCCGTCCGCTCTTCGTGGCTCGAGCCTTCGATGCACTCGGCAATCACGCCGGCGGCGCCGGCGAAGAGCGATTCGGCCTGGCCTTCGTCTACGACGTAGCCGCGGGCCACGAGTTCCGGCTCGCCGACCAGCGTCCCGCCGTGACGGCTGATGGCCACCACCGCAACCACGAGGCCATCGCCGGCAAGATGGCGGCGATCACGCAGCACCTCGTCGCCGACCTCGCCGAGGCGGGTGACGTCGATAAGCACGCGGCCGGTGGGCGCCTTGTCAGCTATGCGCGCGCCTTGACGGTCGAACTGGATGATGTCGCCATCCTCTGCGAGCAGCACCTGCAGCTCACGGTCGGGTCCGGACATCACGCGCTTCGCCACCCGTGCATGTTGCGCGAGCTGGCGGTACTCGCCGTGGATTGGCACGAAGTAGCGCGGGCGAATCAGCGAGATCACGAGCTTTAGCTCTTCGGCTGAGCCGTGGCCGGACACATGGACGTGCTTCATGTCGGCCGTCACGACGTCCGCGCCGCGCCGCGCGACGTGGCTCATCGTCCGGGCAATGGCCTTCTCGTTGCCGGGGATGGCCCGCGCAGAGAACACGACCACGTCGTCCTGTCCGAGCTTGACGAAACGATGATCGTCGATCGCGATCCTCGACAACGCAGCCTGTGGCTCTCCCTGTGAGCCGGTGGTGATGCAGAGCACGTCCTGCGACGAGTAGTTCGGCACGTCGGAATCGCGGATCTGGACGCCGGCCGGAATGCGCAGGTAGCCCAGCCGCTGCGCGATCTCGCCGTTGCGGACGACGCTGCGGCCGACGAGCGCGACCTTGCGGTCGAACTGCGCGGCGAGGTCCACCAGGACCTGCATCCGGTAGATGCTCGAAGAGAATGCCGCCACCACGAGCTTGCCCTGCGTGCTCGTGAAGATCTCTTCGAACGCCTCGACGACCTCGATCTCCGGCCCCGTGAAGCCTTTCCGATCGATGTTCGTGCTGTCGGCGAAGAGCGCCAGCACTCCCTCGCGGCCCAGTTCAGCGAAGCGATGGAGATCGAAATACTCGCCGTCGAGCGGCGTCTGGTCGATCTTGAAGTCGCCCGTGTGGACAACCACGCCAACCGGGGTCGTAATGGCCAGCGCCACGCAGTCCGGCATGCTGTGGGTCACGCGGATGAACTCGATTTTGAACGGACCGGCGGTCACCGTCTGCCGCGGCGCGACGACTTTCAGGCGCTCGCCAGCCTCGATGCCGTGCTCCTCGAGCTTTGGCTCGACGAGGGCCAGCGTCATGGCGGTGCCGTAGACGGGGCCGTCGAAGAGCGGCATCACGTGCGGCACGCCGCCGATGTGATCTTCGTGTCCGTGCGTGAGCACGAGCGCCTTGACGTTGTTGCGGCGCGCTTCCACGTACGTCATGTCAGGGATGATCAGATCGACGCCGAGCTGGTCGGGGTCGGGGAACATCACGCCCGCGTCGATGAGGATCGTCGAGTCCTCCCACGTGAGGGCCATCATGTTCATGCCGAACTCGCCAAGGCCGCCCAATGGGACAACCTCGAGCGTCGCCGGCGACACGTCGGGTACGGTGGTCTGATTCATCAGAGGACGTCGAGTTCTACGTCACATGTTGAGTGACCCTGGCAGGCCGCTCGAACACGGTGCCCGACGCAACGTTTGCATCAGGCTGTGGGCAGCTGGGACCGCCCGCAACTACGGAAGGTTCAATGACTTCGGGGCAAACTATAGCATAGCTCGGCTGAGCTGAGCGATGTCGCGGAGGCTCAGTTCTTCGGGCCGCTTCGTCCCGTCGACGCCCGCCGCCGTGATGAGGTCCGCGGCTGATCGCCCGAGCGAGTCGGCCACCGGCTTCAACGCGTTGAGCAGCCGCTTCCGCCGCTGCAGGAAGATGCCGCGGACCAGCCGTTCGAAGGTCGCGAGGTCACCCACGTCCTCCCGGGCCGGCCGGAAGCGAAGCCGCACGACCGCCGACATGACCTTTGGCGGTGGACGGAAGGCCCCTGGCGGAAGGGTCAGCACGCGCTCGACGTCGGCAAGCAGCGACACCTGGATGGCCAGGGTCCCGTACGCCTTCGTCCCCGGAACCGCCGCGAGCCGGTCCGCGACTTCCTTCTGAAGCATGAGCGTCGCGTCCGAGAACGCTCGTCCCTCAGCCGCAGCGTGCAGCAGCTTGAACAGGATGGGCGACGAGACGTTGTAGGGGAGGTTGCCAACAACTCGGACTGGCTTGCGTTCGTCACGCAGCAGTTCATGGACGTCTACGTCCAGGAAGTCCGCTTGCTCGATCATGACGTTCGGCCAGCGCTGCTCCTGAAGCATCCCCGCGAGGTCGCGATCGATCTCCACAGCGACAATCCGGCGAACACGCCCGGCGAGTGGAACGGTCAACGCCCCGCGTCCGGGACCGACCTCGAGGAACACGTCATCGGGAGAAGGGGAGAGCGAGTCGACAAGCCGGGCAACCCATGCGGGCTCGAGGAAGTGCTGTCCGAACCTCTTGCGCGCCCGAGGGGGCCTACCGCGAATCGGACTCTTCGTCATCGTCCTCGTCGGGGCCGAGTGTGTCGCCACGCCAGTAGCGTTCCTCGATCTCCTCGATTTCCTCTTCGCTCAGCCCGAAGTAGTGACCCACTTCGTGAATGAGTGTTTCGCCGATGACGGCCCGGACTTCGTCCTCATCCCCTTCACATTCCTCTTCGATGGGACGCTGAAAGAGCGTGATGCGGTCGGGGAGGGTGTTGCCGTACGTCCAGGTGCGCTCCGGCAGCGGCACGCCCTGGTAGAGGCCATACAACGAGTCGGGCGGCTCGATTTCCATCTCGGCCAGCAGGCCGGCCGACGGCTCGTCCTCCACGACCAGCGCCAGGTTCTTCATCTCGCGGCGGAACCGGCGCGGGATGAGCATGACCGCCTCGTTGACGAGGCGCCGGAACTGCTCGCGTGTCATTTCGAGCCTCGCCGCCGGGCGGCGGTCTTCTTCCGGACGGGCGGGTTCTTCGCTCTGCGCGGTGAGGGTGTCGTCCTCTCCCGTACCACGACCGTACGGAAATAGTCGCACTCGTCTGTGACCGAGCAGACATCGCAGAGCGGCTTTGGCCGGCAGATTCGCCGCCCGTGCAGAATCTGCACGTCCGACGCCAGCGTCCACTGCTCGGGCGGGAGCCGGGCGCACAACTGCTCCTCGACACTGACCGGATCATCACCCTCGGCGATGCCGATCCTGTTGGAGACTCGCAGCACGTGACGATCGACCGGGAGTCCGGGAATCCCCAACGCGTGCCCAAGGACAACGTTTGCCGTCTTGCGGCCAACGCCGGGAAGCGCCGTGAGCTTCTCCATATCCGGCGGCACGTCGCCGCCGTGCTCCGCCACCAGCTTCTGCGACATCCCGATCAGCGCCCGGGACTTCTGTCGAAAGAATCCGGTGGAGAGGATCAGCTTTTCGAGTACGGGCGCAGGCGCCACCGCCATCGCGCGGGCGTCCGGAAACTTCTGGAAGAGCGCTGGCGTGACCATGTTGACGCGCTGGTCGGTGGACTGCGCCGACAGGATCGTCGCGACGAGCAGTTCGAAGGCGTTGCGGTAGTGAAGCTCAGTGTCAGCGTTCGGGTGCTGCTCCGCGAGGGCCGCGATGATGCGGCGGGTCGTCGTGGAGGACTTCAATCAGTGGACGGGTCCCTTCGACCACCCGACGTTGGTGTAGGTCTCGGAGAACACGCGCATGTGCTCCTGCAACGCCGCGATCAGGTTCGGAACGAACTGGACGGGCACCACGACGCGGGAGCGGACAGGGGCACGCACCACATGCTCGCTTTCGGCTTCCCGCAGCTCCTTTTCAGAGAGCGGCATCACCTCGCAGAACGTCAGCGTGAAGTCGAATGGCGTATGGGCGATTGAGCAGAAGTTGGCGTAGGTCCGGGGATCGTTCGGCTGTTCATCTGGGACGATCGTGAAATTGATCTGTTTCCGTTCAGGCTGATCCGCCATCAATACTTCCTCATCACGCCGACCACTACGCCCTGAATCTGCACCTGATCGGGTTCCACGAAAATCGGCTGCATCGTCGGGTTTGCCGGCTGCAGCCGCACGCGACCATTCTCCCGGTACAGCTTCTTGAGGGTCACATCGGTTCCGCCAACCAGCGCGATCACCATCTCGCCGTTGTCGGCGGACTTCCGGTCCTCGATGATGACGAAGTCGCCGTCGCGAATCTGCTCGTCGATCATCGAGTCGCCCTTGACCCGCAGGACATAGCTGTCGCGCTTGCCAACGAGCGTATCGGGGACTGCGATGGTTTCCGAGCCGGCCACGGCTTCAATGGGGGCGCCGGCGGCGACGAAGCCGAGCAGCGGGAGTTCGAGCGCCCGGCCCCCGGTACGAGACGGCACAAGCTCGACCGACCGGCTGCGATTCCATGCCCGCCGGATAAAGCCCTTCTCCTGGAGATTTGTCAGGTGCTTGTGGACAGTTGCGAGCGACGAGAGATTGAAGCGCCGGCCGATTTCCTCGAGGCTCGGGGCATAGCCGTGCTGCTGGATGAACTCGTTCAGGTAATCGAGAATCTCTCGCTGTCGTTTCGTGAGAGGTAGCACCGCGGTCCTCCGTCCGCCGATGTTGCACCCGGAGACCCGGTTCCGGTCGTAATCAGCGGAGCCGAGCATCACTATATGCGAACATAAGGCGAAGAACAACCTGCTACACTCAAGAATGCCGGCCTTGGGGACTCCATATGAGCCATTCCCTGCGCTCGACCGCCATCGCTTCCTCCGCCCTGCTGGCTCTCCTGGTCCCGGCTGAGGCCGGAAACACCACCAGAGCTCAGTCCGACGCGTTCGCCAAGAAGCTCGCGATCATCAGACAGCACGCGGAGCAGTCGCCGAAGTCCTCTCGACGGACAACGGTCACTGAGAACGAGCTCAACTCATGGTTCGTCTACCGGGCCCCGGCGCTGCTGCCCGCGGGCGTGAAGGACCCGAAGATCGTGGCTGTCGGCAACGGCAAGCTCCTCGGGACGGTGATTGTGGACCTCGAGGATGTGGGGAAATCGAAGTCGAGCGGCGGGTCCCTCGATGCGTGGAAATACCTTGGTGGCCGAGTGCCAATTTCGCTCAGCGGCGTCCTCAAGACGAAGGACGGGCGCGGCCAGTTCGAGCTCCAGTCCGCCCAGATCTCCGGCATACCCGTGCCGCGGTTTCTTGTGCAGGAGATCGTCACGCACTACACGCGCGACGATGAACGCCCCAACGGAATCCGGCTGGATGATCAGTTCGCGTTGCCCGCCAGCATCAAGCAGATCGACGTCGGACAGGGGCAGGCCGTCGTTGTCCAGTAGTGCGCGATGACTTCCTTGCCACTCCGCTTCAGTTCCTGAAGGGAGTCGGCCCGCGCAAGGCCGCGGATCTCAAGCGCGCGGGCCTCGTCACCGTCGAAGACCTGCTGTACCGGCTGCCGTTCCGCTACGAGGACCGGAGCCGGATGCAGCCGATCGCCTCCCTTCGACCCGGGCAGAAGGCCGCCGTCCTCGGTGAAATCAAGTCTGCCAACCTGGCGACGACGCGGCGGCGCGGCTTCCGAATCTTCCACGCCGTGCTTGGTGACGCCAGCGGCGCGATCCGCTGCACCTGGATGAACCAGGCCTTCCTCGCCGACATCCTCAAGCCGCACCTGCAGGTGGTCGTCTTCGGCGACGTGAAGCTCGACTCCTCCGGGCTGCACTTCATGAACCCGGAGTACGAGATTGTGTCGGGAGACGCGGCGGGCGACTCCCTTGGCAGCGTTCATACGGCGCGGATCGTCCCGTTCTACGAAAAGACCGGCACGGTTACGCCGAACATGCAGCGCCGGCTCGTGCGGCAGGCGCTCGATCAGCTTCCGCAGGAGATTGCGGATCCGCTGCCGGCCGATCTGCGCGCCCGCACCGGCCTGACTCCGCGCCGCCAGGCCCTCGAAGCCGCGCACTTTCCGGCGAACGAGGAATCGCTCGAAGCCCTCAACGCTTTCCGGACCCCCGCGCAACGGCGGCTCATCTTCGAGGAGTTCTTCCTCTATCAGCTCGGACACGCGTGGCGGCGCCAGGCGGGCAGCGTCGAGCTGAAGCCGTTCGTCCCGTCGGTTGACGATCGCATCAGGGCGTCGGCCGCGGCCGTCCTTCCGTTCAAGCTGACGCCGGGCCAGAAGGGCGCCCTCAAGGAAATCGTGGACGACATGCGGCGCCCGCAGCCGATGCACCGGCTCCTGCAGGGCGATGTCGGCGCCGGCAAGACCATCGTCGCGCTGCTGGCGGCCATCGTGGCGATGGAGAACGGGCTCCAGGTGGCCTTCATGGCACCGACGGAGATCCTCGCGGCGCAGCACTACAGCAACATCGCCCGTCTGCTGGCGGCGTCGCGATTCCGGGTTGACATGCTGACGGGCAGCACGCCCGGCTTGCACAAGCACACGATCCTCTCTCACCTCGAGCGCGGCAGCACCCACCTCGTCGTCGGGACACACGCGCTGGTGCAGGAGAAGATCGCGTTTCACCGGCTTGGCCTGGTCGTGATCGACGAGCAGCATCGCTTTGGCGTGGCCCAGCGCGCCGCGTTGCGCGCGAAGGGCCTGCGCCCGGATGTGCTCCTCATGACCGCGACGCCGATTCCGCGGACGCTCGCCCTCACGGACTACAGCGAGCTCGACGTCTCGAAGATTCCGGATCTGCCTCCGGGCCGCAAGCCGATCCAGACGTGGGTCAAGCCCGAGTCCCGGCGCGATGAGATCTATCAGCTGATTCGGGAGCAGCTCGATGCCGGCCGGCAGGCCTACATCATCTATCCGCTGATCGAAGAGTCCGAGAAGATCGACCTGAAGTCCGCCACGGAGATGGCGGATCACCTCCAGGCAGAGGTCTTTCCGTCCTATCGCGTCGCGCTGCTGCACGGGCGGATGAAGGACGACGTGAAGGAGCGCGTGATGCACGCCTTCAAAAAGGGACAGCTGCACATCCTCGTGTCAACGACCGTGGTGGAGGTCGGGGTGGACGTACCGAACGCCTCAATCATGGTCGTCGAGCACGCCGAGCGATTCGGACTCTCGCAGCTCCACCAGCTGCGCGGGCGCGTCGGCCGCGGCTCGTGGGAGTCGCACTGCGTCCTGCTATACCAGGCTCCGTGGACCGACGACGCCCGGGAGCGGCTGAAGGCGATGGCCGCGACGAACGACGGCTTCCTGATCGCCGAGCGCGATCTCGAACTGCGCGGCCCCGGTGACTTCTTCGGCACCCGCCAGTCCGGGCTGCCGAAGCTCCGAACGGGAGACCTGGTGCGCGACCGCGAGATCATGGAGGACGCGCATCGAGAGGCGCGGCAGCTGGTCGAGGAGGGTGGACTGACGCCGCCACTCATCGAGTTCGTGCAGGGGCGGTGGCAGGAACAATTCGGACTGATAGAGGTCGGATGACGACGTGCGCGTGATTGCCGGCCAATACAAAGGGCGTCGGCTGAAGGCCCCGACCTGGGAAGGTCTTCGCCCAACCTCCGACAAGCTGCGTGAAACGCTTTTCAACATCCTGGCACCCAGGGTGGCAGGCGCGCGCGTGCTCGACGGCTTCGCTGGAACCGGTGCAGTGGGGATCGAGGCGCTGAGCCGGGGTGCCGCGCACGTGACGTTCATGGAGAAGGATCGACGCGCGGCAGCGCTGATCGCCGAGAACCTCGAGACCTTCGGCGTAGCGGCGGTCTATACTATCGAGACGGGTGACGTCGCGACGCTGTTGCGGACGCGCACGGACGCGTTCGACGTGATCTGGCTCGATCCGCCATACGCAAGTGCCGACGGTCCCAAAGCGCTGGACGCCGCGGCTGGCGCCCTCGCACCAGGCGGCGTCGTGGTGCTGGAGCGGGCTACACGCCGGGAGCCGGATGTGCCGATGTCGCTGGCGCGGATTCGCGACGTGAAGTCCGGCGACAGCACGCTGACGTTTTTCACGCGCGCATAACGCGCCCCGGATCACACATGCCACTCGATCGCAAAGATCCGCCGGCAGGGCGGCTGGCACTGTTCCCCGGATCGTTCGATCCGCTGACGAACGGGCACGTTGATATCGTGCTGCGCAGCGCCCACCTGTTCGAGCGGGTTCTCATCGCGGTGCTCGTGAATCCGGAGAAGAAGCCGCTCTTCACACCGGACGAGCGCGTGGACATCATCCGGCGCGTGTTCCGCGAATACCCGAACGTCGAGGTGGACACCTTCGCCGGGCTGCTCGTGGAATATGCGCGGGCGAAGCGGGCGAGCGCCATCGTCCGCGGCCTGCGCGCGGTCTCGGACTTCGAATACGAGTTCCAGATGGCGCTGATGAACCGGCACCTCGAACCGACGCTCGAAACCGTGTTCATGATGCCGGCGGAGCAGTACACCTACCTGAGCTCACGGCTCATCAAGGAGGTGTTCAGCCTCGGCGGGGAAGTGCGCGGCCTGGTGCCGCCGATCGTCGAAGAGTGGATGCGCAAGAAGCAGGGAGCAGGGGCCTAGGAACGTCGAGCCCAGGAGCAGGAGCACGTGATGTTCGCACAACGGTTAGCGCAGGTATCCGAATCAGCCACGATGAAGGTTGCGGCCGAAGCCGAAAAGCTCCGCCGCGCCGGCAAGGACGTCGTCGACTTCAGCGTCGGCGAACCGGACTTCCCGACGCCGGAACACATCAAGGCAGCGGCGAAGGATGCGCTCGATCAGAACTTCACGCGCTACACGGCGGTGGCGGGCATCCCCGAACTGCGTGAGGCGATCTGCAACCGCTACAAGGCAGACTACGGTGTCTCGATCACAGCGCCTGAAGTTCTGCTGACCTTCGGCGGCAAGCAGGCGCTCTTCAATGCCGCTCTCGCCCTGCTGAATCCGGGCGACGAGGTGATCACGCACGCGCCGTTCTGGCCGACGATTCCCGAACAGGTCAAGCTGGTCGAAGCGACGCCCGTCATCGTTCAAACCGGCTGGCAGGACTCGTTTGCGGTCCACGCGGACAAGGTCATTGCCGCCATTACGCCGAAGACGAAGGCGATCATCCTGAACTCGCCGGGCAACCCGACGGGGGCACTGATCGACGAATCCGCCGTGGCGGCGATAGCCGACGCGGCCGCGAAGCGCGGCATCTGGATCGTCGTGGACCTCTGCTACGAACACCTGATCTACGAGGACGTTCCGCACAATCTGCCGAAGGTGTTGTTCGAGCGGCACCGAGACCGGACGGTCCTGGCCTGCTCGGCGTCGAAGGCGTACGCCATGACCGGGTGGCGTACGGGCTGGACGATCGCGCCCGCGAGCCTGACCAAGGTGTTCAACACGATCCAGGGGCAGACGACGTCGAATATCACCTCGATCGCGCAGAAGGCGCTGGTCGCGGCGCTGTCCGGGTCACAGGAACCGGTCGCGAAGATGCGCGACGAGTTCCGCCACCGGCGCGACAGCATTCACGCGTGGCTCACCGCGAATCCGGGAATCCAGTGTGTCAAGCCGAAGGGGGCGTTCTATCTCTTCCCGAACATCACCGGCCTCCTCACGGATACTGTGGACTCGTCGCTGAAGTTTGCAGAGCAGCTCCTCGAGAAAGAGCACGTCGTCGTCACGCCTGGCGAGGCGTTCGACGCGCCCGGATACCTCCGGATCTCGTACGCGACGTCGATGGAACGGCTCCGCGAAGGTGCGGACCGTATGTTGAGGTTCGCCGGCTCGATTCAACCGGCCAACGCGGCCTCGCGCTGATCGAGCCCAGGAAGGTGCAAGGGTCAGCCAGTGGCGCACCGGCTTCCTGACGGGTTCGCTTCGGCCCTCCGGGACGCGCTCAACGGTGTGCGTGTGCTCGATCGGTCCGCAGCCCTCGAGCCGTATGCCGCCGACGCCCTCGGTATCGGCGCGCCCCCCGATCTCGTCGTCATCCCGACCTCGACCGAAGAGGTGTCGACGGTGGCGCGGCTCTGTCATGAGGCCCGCGTGCCGCTCGTCGTGCGAGGTGCCGGCACCGGCTATACGGGCGGTGCGGTTCCGACACAGGGCGGAGTCGTGCTCTCGATGGAGCGCATGAACCGCATCCTCGAAATCGACGAAGTCAACCTGCTCGCGATCGTCGAGCCGAACGTGATCACAGGGGACCTGCAGCGTGCGGTCGAATCGGTGGGCCTGTTCTATCCGCCCGATCCGGCCAGCCTCGACACTTCGTCGATTGGCGGCAACGTCGCCGAATGCGCCGGCGGCCCGCGGGCATTCAAGTACGGCGTTACGAAGCGGTACGTCCTGGCTCTCGAGGCCGTGCTGCCGGGCGGAGAAGTCATCCACACCGGATCGAAGGCGGTGAAGAACGTCGTCGGCTACGACCTCACGCAGTTGCTGGTCGGGTCCGAGGGCACCCTTGCCATCATTACGAAGATCACGCTTCGGCTGATTCCGAAACCGCCTGCGCGCACCACCCTTGTCGCGACGTTTCCGGGCGTCCATGAAGCGGTGGATGCGGTGACCGCGCTCCTGAACGAACGTGTGGTACCCGCCTCAATCGAGCTCATTGACGCTGACTCGCTGCGTGCCGCCGAGCAGTACGCCGGAAAGCGGATCACCGAGGGCGACGCACTGCTGCTCGTCGAATGCGACGGGACGTCAGCGGCGGTCGAGGAGGACATCGATCGCGTCAAGCGAGCGTGCGCGATGGTCGGTGCGCTGGAGGTGAGACGCTCCACGGGTGACGCGGAGCGCGACGAGCTGTGGGCCATCCGGCGGCAGGTGTCGCTGGCGCTGCGCGCGACAGGTCTTCACAAAGTCAATCACGACGTGGTCGTCCCACGCGGCCGCATTCCGGAGCTCTTCGATGTGGTCGACGAGCTGCGCGGCCGGTTCGGGCTGACGATCGCGTGCTTCGGGCATGCGGGCGACGGAAATATCCACGTGAATTTCATGTTTCCTCGCGACGACGCCCAGGCGGCAGCGCGGTCGAAAGAGGCGGAGCGCGCGCTCTTCGAACAGGTGATCGAGCTCGAGGGCTCAATCAGCGGCGAGCACGGCATCGGATTCGCCAAGGCGCCGTATCTCAGCCTCGAACTCGACGCCGCGCAGATTGCGCTACTCAAGCGCGTGAAGGCCGCATTCGACCCTCACAACATCCTCAATCCCGGCAAGATTTTCTCGTGACGAAAACGGTCGCGGTGGTCGGCGCGTCCGCCAACCGGGCGAAGTTCGGCAACAAGGCGCTCCGCGCATTCCAGGCGCAGGGTTACCGTGTGATTCCGATCAACCCGAACGAGCGCGACGTCGAAGGCCTCGAGACCTACGCCTCGGTGCTCGACGTCCAGGAGCCGATCGACATGGCGACCGTATACGTGCAGCCGGAGGTGACGCTTCGTCTGCTCGACGAGTTTGCAAAGAAGGGCATTCGCGAGATCTGGGTGAATCCCGGAGCAGAGGACGATGCGGTGATGGGGGAGGCGCGCCGCCGGGGCCTGAAGGTGATCTTCGCGTGCAGCATCATCGGGATCGGTCAGAATCCGGCCGACTTCTGATTCCTGTCCCCTGACTTCGGTCTACTGACTACTGCTGATCTTCGCGATCTGACCAAGCAGCGTCCGCGCGCGCTCGCGCAGATCGTTATCCTGCGGCCGCGCCAGGATGGGTCCGATGAGCACCCGCGCTCCCCGAATATCGCCGAGACCGAGAAGTGCGGCGGCAAGCTGCAGCGCGGCGTCCTGATTGTCCGGCGCTGCCTTCACCAGTGGCTCCAGCAGGCCGCGCATCTTCATGAAATTGCCGGTCCGGCCATACACGGCTCCCAGCATCTGAATTGCCGCCGGATAACCTGGACGCAGCGCGATTGCCCGCTCGAGCGCTGCCTGCGCGCGCTCTGCCCGTGCCGTGTCAAAGGCGCTGTCTGTGGCCAGCGCCCATCCGTACTCGAACAGCACTGATTCGATATCGGGCCCCGCCGTTGCTGCCTTCTCGAGCATCGACAGTCCCTGGGCCCGATCTCCCTGGCGAATCCGCAGCACGCCGAGCGTGGCCAGCGCCCTGGGCAAATCGGGGCGGGACTGCAGTGCCCGTTGCAGCCGCGGGATCGCCTCGGGGCCGCGCTGCAGATGCGCCAGCAGGTCGCCCAGCCAGGCGTCGACTTCGGCGCTGTCGATGGGAGTCGCGTCGGAATCGACCTGCGTGATCACGCTGGCCGCCGAGGTGAGTTCGGTATGCGCATAGACCTGTTTCCGCACGTACGCCTGAACCTCGGCGTCGAGCATCTCGAGGTCCATGCCGTAAGCGGCCCGTACGCTGTCGTCGAGCGGCTCGCCGACAGCCAACCGCCGTGCGAGCGACTCCAGCGCGGCGAACCGGGCTGGCGCTCCGTGCCGTGCGTGATGGACCAGCGCCCACGACTGCGCGTACAGCAGCTCGCGCTCGATGCCTTCCCGCGTGTACTCCTTCGAACCCGGGCCGATCGCAAACAGCTGCGAGAGCTTCAGCCGGCGTTCGCGCAGGACCGCGACGTGCCGCGCAACCGCTTTTCCGATCAGGGCCCGTCGCCCGTCGCTGGTGACCTCGAACGTGCTGAAGTACTCAGCCAGCCCCTCGTTGAACCACAGCGGGGCATTCACGAACACGCTGCTGAGCAGAAAGTGCGAGAACTCGTGGAAGACGACCGGAAAAGCCTCGTCGCCCGCCTCGACGTTCATCGTGATGTAGTTGACGTCCGCCCCGTCGACGAAGAACCCGTCCACGTCCACCCTGCGGCCGTTCGCGACCGGCATGAAGGGCTGGTACGAGCGGCTGTCGGGAAACACGATCACGACGACCGGCGCGCTTCCGCCGCGCAGGGCGGCCGGCAGGAATTGCGTCACGACTTCGCGAAACTGTTCGAATTGAAGCGCGATGTCGCGGAGGCGGTCTGACGAGACGTCACCGATGACACGAAAGTGCTGCGTGCGGAGCGCGCGCCACTCTGCTGATGCGCCGGGTGGAGCAGCGAGCAGCAGGGCAGCCGCGAGGAGCAGGACGCGTCGCACCATCAAGGAACAAAGCCGTCCGGAACGAACTCGACGGCGACGGCAAGCCGCGCATCGCCGACAGCCCTCCATGTCAGGAGCGCCAGCAGCTTGTTGGCCTGCGGCCCGCACAGCAGGTTGCCAAGCGATGACGGCCGGTAGTTCGTGACGCTGATCTCCACGAAGCGGCCTCCGGCGCGCACGATTCCGTTCGCCGTGCGAATCACGAACTCCACCTGGTCGCCCTTGCAGTCGAGCGCTTCGAGCGTGCCAAAGGATCGTTCCTCGCCCGCGAGCGTGATGCGGAGGGACGGTCGTGCGCCGGACGGCCGAGGAGCGGGCTGACCAGCAGAGGGTGACTGCGTGAAACCGGCCGGCGCGGCCGTCACACGGTTTGCCTTCTTCAGGAGCTCATCGACGTCCGCACCGAGTTCCTTGGCCCGCCCGAGGTGTGTCGCCGCTTCGTTGGTGAGATCCTTCCGGAGCAGCAGCAACCCGAGAGCCTGGTGTGCCTGTGCGAGTTGCGGCTGGCGCTGCAGCGCGGACTCGAGGCGAAGCCGCGCTTCGTCGTCGCGCAGCATCTGCGCGAGCAGATCGCCGAGCCAGCCGTCCGCTTCGCCGTCGCTGACGATCGAGGCGTCATTGGTGACGAACCTGACGAGGTCGTCCCTGAACCTGACTCCAACGGCCGTGTACTTGCCGCTGCGGATGTAGCCGAGCACACGGAGCTCCAGATCCGCGAGTGACATACCGTAATGTTTTCGGACGCTTTCATCGACCGCGCCGCCGGCGATGAGCGTCTTCGCCAGCTCCAACATCGCGTCTTCATACGGCGGTCTGGACTGAAACGCGTGATGCACCAGCGCCCACGATTGCGCGTACAGAAGAAGACGCGCCGCGGTCTCGCCGATGTACTCGGGCGACCGATCGGTCGCGGCAAACATCTTCGTCAGCGGCATCGATTGCTGTTGCAGCAGCCTGACATGCTGGACAACCGGGTACCCGATCAGCGCCGTGCGATCGCCGGTAATCCGCAGCGTGCTGTAGTACTCGGCAAGCCCTTCGTGCAGCCAGAGCGGCGCCTCGGGAAACACGCGTCTGAGGAGCAGGTGTGTGTACTCGTGGAAGACCGACCGGAAAGCCTCTTCGCCACGATCGAGCCGGACCGCGATGTAGACGTTGTCCGGCCCCTCCACGAACATGCCCGCCGCCTCTACCGTGCGTCCGTCCGATCTCGGCATGAACGGCTCGAAGGAACGCCGGTCTTTGAAGACAAAAATCGTGAGAGGAGCGACCGGCTGCTGTCGGGCAGAGGCGATGTTGAGCCGCGTGACGATGTCGCGGAATTGCTCGAAGCGCAAAGCAACGTCGCGCAGCTGGCGTGACGAGGCATCACCAATGAGATGGAAGTGTTCGGAGCGGAGTGAACGCCACTCGGCCCATGCTTCGATCGGGGCGAGAGACAGCGCGAGTGTTGCGAACGCGGTGGCGAACCGCATGGCGGGCTCAGGGTATCACTGGTTCCGCGACCCCGATCCTGCCACGACCTGACTTCTGCTCAGGGTCCGTCCGGAAGGAGCACGGACGGGTGAAGAGCGGCGCTCTTCACCCGTTTCTGACTCCGGCGCCCTGGGAATTAGGGGACTTCGATCTCGACCGCGCTTGCCAGCGCCGGGTCGAGGTTCGCGCCTGCGGCAAGTTCAACTTCCTTGCCCCGCGTGGCGAGCACGGTGCCGGTCCCGGCCGCGCCGCCGATGACCGCGCCCTTCGCCGCACCGGATCCGCCGCCGAGCAGTCCGCCGATCGCCGCACCGATACCGGCGCCAGCGCCGATCTTCGTGGCGTCCTGGGCCTTCGTCGCCTCGCCCTCGAACGACACCGGATGGGTGCGCAGGGATTCACGACGTCCGTCGATCACCACCGACGTGAAACGCAACGCCAGCCGCGAACGGCCCTGCACGCGCCCCGCGCGCTCGACGTCGCTCACCTCGCCGTGCACGACCGCGCCGGCAGGCAGGACGGTCGTGCCGTCGATCGTGACCGCGCGACGAAGCCGTGCGCTCACCGGCGATTCGACCGTCGCATTCGCGCTCGACACCGCGGTCGTGAGTTCAAGCGGAAGCGCCGTGCCCGCTGGAATTGTGATGATGCGGACGACCGGGGCCGCCGGAGCAGCAGCTGCTCTTGACGCCTCAGGCTGGATTCGATCCGGCCGCGGCTCTGTTCGAACTGGTTCGTAGGTCCGCGCCGGCCGGCTCGAGGTTCCGACTGAATTGCTCGACCGTGTAGCCGAAGCGTCCCTCTTCGAGGACACCGGCTGCTCGGCGGGTGGCGGCTGGAGATTCGCCGGTGCCCCCTGATCCTGAGGTACCGTGACCAGAGTACCGTCGTTTTGTGGGCTGTTTTGCGAATCGTCGGCCGCTTTGTCTGCGCATCCGGCCGCAATGGCGGCGCTGAGCACTGCCACGGCCATCCACTGAATCTTCATCTCGCTCCCCCTGTGGCCGCGGTTAGTTCAAGTATTGAGCCACCGTGGTTAGCCAGCCGGACTAATCAATACTTCTTATTGTGTCTGAACGACTATCAATTTGACTGATACAAGCCCGACAGGGCAGACTGATCGACATGCCTAGCCAACGCACGGGCGCCCAGATCATCTGGGAATGCCTTGTTCACGAAGGGGTAAACACTGTTTTCGGGTATCCGGGCGGCGCCATTCTGCCCGCGTACGACGCGATGCTCGATTACCCGGTTCGGCACGTTCTCGTCCGCCACGAGCAGGGAGCCACGCATATGGCCGACGGTTATGCCCGGGCGGGCGGCGGCGTTGGAGTGGCGATTGCGACTTCGGGGCCTGGTGCGACAAATCTGGTCACCGGCATCGCGACGGCGATGATGGATTCGGTGCCCATGGTCTGCATTACCGGCCAGGTGCCGAGCAAGCTGATTGGCTACGACGCGTTTCAGGAAACCGACATCACCGGCATCACGCTTCCGATCACCAAGCACAGCTACCTGGTGACGCGCATCGAAGACATCATGCCGGCAATGAAGGAAGCCTTCCTGCTGGCGAAGTCAGGCCGCCCCGGCCCGGTCCTCGTGGACATCACGAAGGATGCGCAGCAGTCCAAGATGGATTTCGAATGGGACTCGCGTCCGGTGACGATGCGCGGGTACCGGCCGAAGCTGACGGTCTCGAAGGGCGACCTCGCGAAAGCCGTCGATCTCATCAAGACTGCGAAGAAGCCGGTGATTCTGGCCGGTCAGGGCATCCTGCAGAGCGGCGCGATGGCCGAGGTGCGCAAGGTCGCCGAGCGCATCAACGCGCCAGTGGCGATGACGCTGCTCGGACTCGGCGCGTTCCCGGCCAGCCATCCGCTCAACATCGGCATGATGGGCATGCACGGCGAGGCCTGGGTCAACCATGCGATCCAGGAGGCAGACCTCCTGCTGGCGTTCGGCATGCGCTTCGACGATCGCGTCACCGGCAACATCAAGACCTACGCGGTCAACGCCAAGAAGATTCACATCGACATCGACCCGTCGGAGATGAACAAGAACGTGACGGCGGACGCGGCCATCGTCGCGGATCTTCGCGAAGCGCTGCGGGATCTGCTCGAGGTCGTCGAGCCGAAGGATCACGCGCCGTGGCTGAAATACATCGAGTCGATGAAGGGTGACTCGGCGGTGCGCGACATCCAGACGTTGCCTGACAACGGGCACCTGTATGCCGCTCACGTGATCAACGACATCTGGCGGCTCACCGACGGGAAAGCGATTGTCTGCACCGACGTCGGTCAGCACCAGATGTGGGAGGCCCAGTACTACCATCACGAGGATCCGCGAACGCTGATCACCTCTGGTGGCCTGGGGACGATGGGCTATGGGCTGCCTGCCGCAATCGGCGCCAAGATGGCCAAGCCCGACGCGGAAGTCTGGGCCATCGTCGGCGACGGCGGCTTCCAGATGACCGCGGCGGAGCTCTCGACCGCCGCGCAGGAAGGCGTGAAAGTCAACGTTGCGGTGATCAACAACGGCTACCTCGGCATGGTGCGGCAGTGGCAGGAGTTCTTCTACGAACGCCGCTACGCCGCGACGCCGATGCGGAGCCCGGACTTCGTCAAGCTGGCCGAAGCGCACGGGCTGCTGGGCCTTCGCGCCGAGAAGCGGCCTGAGGTCGCTGGCATCGTCGAGCAGGCGCGCAGCGCCGAAGGGACCGTCGTCATCGACTTCCGCGTCGAGCAGGAAGACAGCGTGTACCCCATGGTGCCCGCTGGCAACGACCTGGACGCGATGATCCGCCGGCCGAAAGAGTCCGTGCTCGTGGAAACCGCTGCTGATCCAATTTGAGTAGCTTAGGCCTTGGGCCGTGGGCCTTAGGCCTTCAGAGTCGCACATGCTTCACACATTAGTAGCGCTTGTAGAGGATAAGCCCGGCGTGCTGAACCGGGTGGCGCTGGTGTTCCGGCGCCGCGCATTCAACATCGAGTCGCTCACGGTCGGGCGCACCGACGTCGCGGGCGTTTCGCGGATGACGATCGTCATGGACAGCGATCAGGTGAACGCCGATCGCGTCATGGCCTATCTCTACAAGCTGGTGAACGTGCTCGAAGTCGAAGACCTGCGGGACGTGCCGGCGATTGCCCGCGACCTCGCGCTGGTCAAGGTCGCCGTCGGCGGGCACGATCGCGGGCAGCTTCTTCGCGTTGTCGACGAGACCCGCGCGCATATCGTGGACTCCGGCGAGCAGACGATGACGCTCGAGATCACGGGGGAGCCGCCACATGTCGATTCGGTGATCGCGCGGCTCGAGCCGCTGGGCATCGTGGAGATGGTGCGCACCGGGCAGGTGGCCATGCGCCGCGGCGACCACGCGCTGTCGACCGCTCAGTATTCGTAATGTGTTGAACCACGAAGAGCACGAAGATCACAAAGCAGAAACCCGAAAGTTCTTCTTAGTGCTCTTCGTGACCTTTGTGGTTGGATTTGTCTTTCTCAGGAGTACATAGATCAATGGCAACGATGTTTTACGACCGCGACGCCGACCTCGAGCTGATTCGTCAGCGCAAGGTGGCCGTCATCGGCTACGGCTCGCAGGGGCACGCGCATGCGCTGAACCTGCAGGACAGCGGCGTTGACGTCGTCGTCGGCCTTCAGAGCGGCAGCAAGTCCGCCGAGAAGGCGAAGAGTGCCGGGCTGAAGGTGCTTTCGGTCGCCGAGGCGTCGAAATGGGCCGACGTGATCATGGTCCTGATTCCCGATCAGCACCAGGCGCGGGTCTACAAGTCCGACATCGAGCAGCACCTGACCGCGGGCAAGATGCTGATGTTCGCGCACGGCTTCGCCATCCGCTTCAACTGGATCGTCCCGCCGAAGGACGTGGACGTGACGATGGTGGCGCCGAAGGCGCCAGGTCATCGCGTCCGGGAAGTGTTCAAGGAAGGCGCCGGCACGCCGGGCTTGCTGGCGGTTCATCAGGACGTGACTGGAAAGGGCCGGGCAACCGCGCTGTCCTACGCACGCGGCATCGGCTGCACACGCGCCGGCGTGATCGAGACGACGTTTGCGGAAGAGACGGAAACGGATTTGTTCGGCGAACAGGCGGTCCTCTGCGGCGGCACGAGCGCGCTGGTGAAGGCTGGCTTTGAGACGCTCATCGAAGCCGGCTACCAACCCGAGATTGCCTACTTCGAGTGCCTGCACGAGCTGAAGCTGATCGTGGATCTGATGTACCGGGGCGGCCTCCAGTACATGCGCTATTCGATCAGCGACACCGCGGAGTACGGCGACTACACGGCAGGGTCCCGCATCGTCACCGCGGAAACGAAGGCGACGATGAAGCAGCTCCTGAAGGAGATCCAGTCGGGCGAGTTCGCGAAGAAGTGGATCGCGGAGAACGAGGCGGGGCAGCCGAACTTCAAGAAGCTCCGTGAGGCGGACCGTAATCACCCGATCGAGGTGGTCGGCGCCAAGCTGCGGAACATGATGCCGTTCCTCGACCCCGTACAGCTGCCGCAGCCGGCCAACGTTTGATTCCCGAGCCGCGGAGACGCTGAGGCGCGGAGGCTCGTTTAGAAAAACACCCTCCGCGCTTCGCGCGTCCGCGGCTTGTCTCGTCGCAGGTGCTCCACTCGATGCTCAACAAGTACTCTTCCCGCGTCACGCAGCCGCGCAGCCAGGGCGCGTCTCAGGCGATGCTCTACGGCATCGGTCTGACCGATGTCGATCTGCAGAAGCCACAAGTCGGCATCTGCAGCATGTGGTACGAGGGCAACACGTGCAACATGCACCTCGACCGCCTGGCCGCCTCGGTCAAGGAAGGCGTGCAGGCCGCCGGCCTGGTCGGCCTGCGCTTCAACACCATCGGGGTGAGCGACGGCCTGTCGATGGGCACGGAGGGCATGAGCTATTCGCTGCCGTCGCGCGATCTCATTGCCGACTCGATTGAGACGGTCATGGGGGCGCAGTGGTACGACGCGCTCGTCACGGTTCCCGGATGCGACAAGAACATGCCGGGCAGCGTGATCGCCATGGCTCGTCTCAATCGCCCGTCCCTGATGGTGTACGGGGGGACGATTCGCGCCGGCTCGGCGCTGGGCAAGCCGCGCGACATCATCTCTGCCTTCCAGTCCTACGGCGAGTACCTCGCGGGGACGATCACTGACGAACAGCGGCTGGAGATCGTCCGGCACTCGTGCCCGGGCGCCGGCGCCTGCGGCGGGATGTACACGGCCAACACGATGGCCGTCGCCATCGAAGCGCTGGGACTGTCACTGCCGTACAGCTCGTCGCTGCCGGCCGAGGACCCGGGTAAGGCCGACGAGTGCCGCCGTGCCGGAGCGGCGGTGCGGCTGCTCCTCGAGCGCGATCTCAAGCCGCTCGACATCCTCACGCGGAAGTCGTTTGAAAACGCCCTCACGATGGTGATGGCCGTCGGCGGTTCGACGAATGCCGTGCTGCATCTGCTCGCGATCGCGAAGGCAGCCGGTGTCCCCCTGAGCCTGGACGACTTCCAGAAGGCGAGCGACCGCGTACCGCTGCTGGCGGACCTCAAGCCAAGCGGGAAGTACGTGCAGGAGGATCTCCACGGTGTGGGTGGCACGCCGGCCGTGATGAAGTACCTGCTCGAACGCGGCTTCCTACACGGCGAGTGCATGACCGTCACTGGCAAAACGCTGGAGCAGAACCTGTCCGAGGCGCAGCCGCTGAAGAGCGGTCAGCAGATCATCCAGCCCCTCGAAGCGCCAATCCTTCCGCGCGGGCACATCCGGATCCTGAGCGGCAACCTCGCGCCGAACGGGTCCGTGGCGAAGATCACGGGCAAGGAAGGCGAGCGGTTCACCGGGACTGCGAAGGTCTACGACTCTGAAGAGGCGATGCTCGCCGGCCTGGAGAAAGGCGAGATCGCGAAGGGCCACGTGATCGTGATCCGCTACGAGGGGCCGAAGGGCGGCCCCGGCATGCCCGAGATGCTGACGCCGACCTCCGCCATCATGGGTGCCGGCCTGGGCGCCGACGTGGCACTTCTGACCGATGGCCGCTTCTCTGGCGGTTCACACGGGTTTATCATTGGCCACATCACCCCGGAGGCTCAGGACGGCGGCCCGATCGCGCTAGTACGAGACGGCGATCGGATCGTGATCGACTCTCTCAGCTGCGAACTGCGTGTCGACGTGAGCGACGCGGAGCTGGCGGGCAGACGCGCAGCGTGGAAGCAGCCGCCGCCAAAAGCCACGACCGGCGTGTTGAGCAAGTATGTTCGGCTGGTGAAGTCGGCGTCCGAAGGATGCGTCACCGACTAACGCGAGAAGAGAAGCACACCATGAGAAACATCAAGGCGCTCGTCGTGATCTGGTCGGTTGCAGCCGCCCTCGTCTCTGCTGCCGCGGTGTGGGACACGAAGTCGTTCATGGAATGGTCCGACAAGGACATCGAGAAGCTGCTGACGGATTCGCCCTGGGCGGGGAAGGGGTCGCTGACCCACGAACGGGCAGGGACAAATCTCGGGACGGTGCCGGAGTGGAATCTGGTTGTCGTCGCGCGAAGCGCGGCGCCAGTCAGGATGGCGGTTGCGCGCCAGCAACTCGCGGCCGGTGTCCCGGCGTCGCCTGATCTGGAAAAGAACCTGAACACGCCGTATGCCCGGTACGCGATCGCCATTACGAAAATCCCACAGTTCCTGCGCATGCAGTTGCCCGCTTCAGCGAAGAGCGCGGTCCTCAAGGTCAAAGGTAAGGAATTGACGGCGATCGCCGGGGCGGTTCAACTGCTCGACAAGGAAGGCAAGGAGGTCCAGCCTCCGCCGGCACGCGGGCCACAGCCGCGGCCGCAGGCGTCCGCAGGTGTTCAGGTCATTCCGGTCGCTCAAGGCGGGGGCGGCGGCGGGTTCGGGGGCGGTGGATTCGGCGGCGGGTTCGGGAACGACCCATCGGGAATCACCGCAACCCT